>Ga0265797_10000136_pt1 | contig 140905 bp, 114 predicted proteins | sample P2T30metagenome_FD_192433 | JGI IMG/M metagenome (GOLD analysis project Ga0265797, IMG submission 192433) | Plant litter microbial communities from East Loma Ridge, Irvine, California - P2 T30 | ecosystem: Environmental > Terrestrial > Plant litter > Unclassified | place: USA: California...
GTTCGGTCCTGGACGGTATATCTATTTCGAGGGCTTTTCGGTCGACGAGCATGGAAAGCAGCATTATTTGGACACGACGATTGCGTATCGGCAGACGTGTCTGCGGGTCATTGAGTATCTGAGGCGATATGGTAGGCTTCTGTCTTGAACAATTCTCTTGTGAGTAAGCAGTGTGCTGACGAGGTGAGCAGGTTACAGCGACTATCAGATTTACTTATTGCTGTCATGTGCGCCGGTACAGGGACATGTGGCGGGTATCGTTGGTACGTTGAGCCGTGTACGAATTGACTGTGAGATAGACACTGACTTCCACAGACATTCCAAATGCGTGTACCACGATGGGTTTGCCGATGGACATTTTTGACTTTGACATCAGTCCGCATGTGCCGGCGGAGAAGAGGGATCTTGGTGCGTGTGCTTTTGCCGGGTCCTGATTGCTAGTCTGGCGGGATTTGCGACTGGCCGTGTCAGATACAACCTATGTTTGCTTGGAGCTGTTTGTTGACAAACCCGGGCTGAGAGTACAAAAGGTGCTCAATGTGGACTCCTGGATTCGAGAACAGTATCACGTGAAACAACGTGTATTATAGTCGAATGCACCGAGGCACATGGCCCGTTTTCATTTATTCAGACTACGAATAGGTTTTGTAGTTCAGACCAACACTTTTCGGTAATGCAAGCTATAGTAGGTCTCTGGGGAGAACCAAGACATGAACTACAGCCATCTCGGTGATCGCAGCATGCCTCGATGCCTACGGCATTGAATGTCGTTGACTCTTCCTACTTCAGAGCACCTTCTCGGCGGCAGAGACTATATCGAGGTCAGGATGATGATCGGATGCTTCAAATACAGTGGTAGGAGCCATACCGTTCAAGCCAGTGTTATCGGGCTCGACGTGCGCTTCCTTCACTTTACCGTCCTCAATGACCAGTGCATATCTCTTGGAGCGGTCCCCACCGAAGATAGAGGCGCCATCGAAGGAAAGGTCAAGAGCTTTGGTGAACTGCACACCAGGATCTCCGAGAAAGCGAATCTGATCATAACCTGAGTCAAGTTGCACCTTGAGAATTCTTATTAAGCACACTTACATCGCTTGAACCCGAGGGGTCGAGGATCTTGCCCCAAGCCTTCATGCTGGTAATGGTCAGTCCTGAAACGACTCAAAGAGGCAATTTGGTCCCGTAGAGACATGTCTCGAGCAGAGGATGTGGTGGCACCAGTACCGAGTAGCGACCTCGGTCATGCTCGCATCAGGTTCACCGCAGCAACGATGCTATTCAAGACAGTTTCTATTTCCAACGGCAATCGGCACCGCTCCTGCATCAAGAAGCAGACCTCGAGGCACTTACACGAAGGCATCGTTCACGGAGACGACAAAGACTTTCCCCGCGTCCTTGAGCTTGGGAGAGTTGAGGTATCCGGGCACGTGGTTCTCTGAGCAAGATGGCGAGAAGGCCGCAGGCACTCCTACAAGTTTGAATTGTGTCAGGCTATGCTGGCTAACTTCGCGTTGCTCTGCAACTGACCGATGATCAAGCCCTTGCCAGTAAGCTCTTTTGCGAGGTTGACTTTGTTACCAGGTGAGCCCTCCACGAGGTCTACATCTGGAAGCTTGTCGCCGACCTTGACGAAAGCAGGCGCTGAGGCGTGGAAGAGGCGCCTGCCAGCGACAGAGCGCGTTGTCGACAGACAGCGGGCGGCAGAGAACATGATGAGTGGTGTGCTAAGTGTACCGAAATTGGATCGTGTACGGTGACGTGGGAGGTGATTCGCGGTATCTCGGCGCTGTTTAAAGGTGGTTGGTGTTCAAACTGGGCAAGGTGCCGGGCGATCGCATTTGTGGCTGGCTGCAAAATGGTATCGGGTCGCGGCAAGGGCATGCCACCACGACTTCCTTTTCTGCGCCCCATACATGCAGCACTTCTGCTAATATGTGCAGTTCACCGCCGGGAATAGCTCAACGGTACATAGTGTAAGCAATCCCAGGACAGCGGCCGCATATTGCTGGACTATGAGGGCCATTTGAGCTCGTGTTCTTCAGGCTGTTCATTCGGCGGCGACGATTGGCATGCCGATCTCTATGTGCTTTGGAGGTGCGAAAAGCGCCGTGATCTCTGCTTTCCGAGAGCCCGTATTTACTCATCATGTTCACTGTTGCGTGGCAGGTTGCAAGGCGGGGAGCAGCAGCAGAGAGTCGACGACGTTAGACTACATAGATTGTATCTTCGGAGGCTGGTCCTGCCCTATAAACGTCCGCCGTCGTGAGAAGAAACTTCCTCGGTCGTATTGGTATCCAAGCCGCAAGCGTGGGTTCCGCCAACCAATTTCAAGGCCATCCTTGCCGACTAGCGCGGAAGCATTCTTGAAATGGCTTTAGTTGTTCCTATTAGTTGAAAGCGCCTTCTCAATCCCAGTGGTCCCGAAGGTTCCTTGTTCTCCTCTTCCAACATCCAGATCTCGACCTCTGCGTCTCCTGCGCCTGACATTCTGCGAGGCGGAACACCCTGGTTGCGTCATCGCCAACCCCAACTCGATCGTCACGGCCAAGCGACCCCAAGCGCATTCACCGTAGAGCCTTAGCGTGAGCCTCGCTCGCTACTGCTCCGACTCTGTCGCCCACGGATTGAAGATTGAGTTGAAGCAGGCGCCGGACCGGAGAAACATTCATTCATCGATAGCGCTCATCTTCCGGTATTCGTCGCGTGATAACTTGGATCTGGAGAGCGCATTCTTCCTTGATATAGAGAGACAACACCCTTGCGCGCCAGTATGGACCTCAACCAGGTGGGCGCAGGCTCGAACAATTCCAGCGACTTTGTAAGTGCGCTCCACGTGTGTGGTTACGATTCTGGCTAACATGGGCTCAGGTGCGCAAGTTGTACAAGTACGTGACTGATGGGGGAGCGTACCTCGGCTGCCATACTGACATCTGCTCTAGGATGCTGGAAAATCCAAGCGACGAGAGCGTGGTACGATGGGGAAACGACGGCGACAGCTTTGTCGTTCTGGAGGTAGGCAGGCGCATACACCGGTCGGGCGCGCCGCTGGAGAAGCACTCTCTGACAGCCACGCAGAACGAAAAGTTCACCAAGCACATACTGCCCAAGCACTTCAAGCACAGCAACTTTGCGAGTTTCGTCCGGCAGCTGAACAAATACGACTTCCACAAAGTGCGCCACAACAACGAGGAAAATGGGCAGTCGCCGTATGGAGCCGGAGTATGTCCGTCTATGCGCGCCATCGAGCCGCCGCAGTCGCCTCTGACGCTGACATCGAGTAGGCCTGGGAGTTCAAACACCCTGATTTTAAGATGAATAACAAGGACGCGCTCGACAACATCCGCCGGAAAGCACCTGCGCCACGCAAGCCGAACCAGCCAAGCGCAGACGACATGCTGATCCCCTCGCAGCAGATGGACATGGTCAGCGGGCAGTTGATGGCGACGCAGGCACAATTACACGCAGTCGAGGGACGGTACAATGAGCTGAGCATCCACCACTCGATGTTGTTACAAGAAGTCATCGGGTTGCAGAAAACAGTGGTCAACCATGAGCACGTCATGCAGCAGATTATGACCTTTTTGCATGGCGTCGACGCCACCCAGCGCAGAAACAGCAAGCTCGTCTTCCCCGGCGGAGGACAATCGCAGAATGGCACCTCCGAAGCGCCCAACCAAGCTGCTGCCGACGATGACGACCCAGCATCCCCGCTACAGCACGCCTCCAAGCTGTTGAGCGAGACCAACGCCGATGTCATGCTGAACCCGAGAAACCTTGAGCACATGAATGAGATCACGATGAGGATGAATGGTACCCTGACAACACCACCGCCCGATATCCTACGCGCCGCGACGCGACCCACCAGCCGTGGCCCACCATCTGCTAGCTCGACTGGCTCCATGCGACTAGAGAACCTCGATAATCTCGTATATCCTGTCGGCTCATCGAACGGTATCGACCCAATGTACAGTGAACACATCAACAACATTCCTTACGCTGCCCCACCAAAGGCGGTTGACGCCAGCGAGCCCAAGTTCCAGGAGGGTGTGAGAAAGAAGAGTGCCATTCCTGATCCTGGTTGGATTCGTGCACCCCAGATCTTGCTTGTAGAGGATGATCCGACGTGCCGGCGCATCGGAAGCAAATTTCTCTATGCCTTCCACTGCCATATTGACAGCGCTGTAAGTATGCACCTGCTGGTACACATGTGCGTGCTGACCTTCCTGCAGTTGGACGGTCTAGAAGCTGTAAACAAGATGAATGCTGGGTCGAAGTACGACTTAGTGCTGATGGATATTATTATGCCCAACCTCGACGGTGTCTCTGCGTGCCATCTGATACGACAATTCGATACTACTCCCATAGTCGCCATGACATCGAATATTAGAAGCGACGATATCTCGATGTACTTCCAACACGGTAAGTCATTCCTGTACTTTATAGATGATATGGAAACTAACAGGGCAGGCATGAATGACGTGTTGCCCAAGCCGTTCACTAAAGAGGGACTGCTGCATATGCTAGAAAAGCATCTTGTACATCTAAAGAAGCCTTTGGCGCAAATTGAAGGGATGGCCGCACCTCAGCCCGTGCAAGTACCTCGACAACTCGTGCTCAAGGAGGAGGACTCGCCTGCGAAATCGCCCGCTACCACAAGCAACTGGAACTCGCCCAATCAAGTGCCGGGTGTTTCACCCGTGGGCAACAACGTTACAGACGAATATGCCCAAGCGATACACAACCAACAAGTACAACACCCAGGGCCGTACGCAGTCAATCCAATGCAGGCGGGCATTGGCTACAACGGTTCGCCACAGATGCCTATGCAAGCTAGGCAACAACAACCGCTGCCTCCCGGACACCGAAGACAAATCTCTGAGATATCTGGTGGAGACGATATGACTAATCCAACTAAGCGCCAGCAAATATACCCTCCGCAGATGCAACAACCGATGAACCCGATGCAGCCACGCCCGAGATGAGATCGATAAGCCAGCGCTAGTTGGGTTGCATGGTACTTACGTCCACGCTTGCTAAGCTCCATTGCAAGAAGTACGACGCTTCAAGGCCATGTAGTGTGAAGCCGGGTGGGGAAGCAAGACCCTCACGCACAGCCAAGGACCAGGTCGATATCCTGGTCCGGCCTTGTTCGTAACCAAACATAGCACGGGCTGGGTCGTCTGAGATCTACCGTCCTCTTACACTGGACAGGCAAGGAGGAGAACTGGCGACTTAGGCAAGGAGGAGAACTGGCGACTCGCGAGGGCGGTGCTCGCTGGATGGAGAAGTTGCTAGGCGTTCTACGGTCGCGGGCATGTGCTTTACATACCCTACAAGCAGTTCCGATGATCTTTGGTCATTTCGTCAGTCAGTAAGATTGACTTCAGCCTTAGAGCCTGCTCAAAGCGATGTAGAAGAACCTCATAGACAGGGTCCAGGATATTCCTGAGCTTTCTATACACTCTAATCATCAGCGTGCCACGGTTGAAATGATCCGCTCAAGTACTCAAGCTGTGATGACTGGCCGTGACCTCGGCTTCGTCCGCACTCTGTGAAACGCTGTGTACTGAGGACTCCACAGGTATAGATGTAGGTGTTTACTGAGATCTCATATACATCTTGCGAATCCTGATCGTAGAATTGTGCCCTAAGTGTCCTTTGGTCAATAAGTAACCACGATTGTGGTACCTCAGTCGAGCCAATGTCGTTGCAATAAGCATTTCAAGGAGTGCAACAGTCCCTGATGGTCTTTGACGGCCTAGGCCTGGACCAAGCAAGAGAACGCGCACGAGCACGCGAGAATCATGCACACACGCGCCGCGGGAATGCCGCAGAGCCCCCCAGCCGCTAGATCGATCTGTGACGTGAGCCTGGCCCGAGTCTGTGGTTTCGTTCCGTGGTGAGTCAGCGGGCGTCGTGAAGCTTTCAGACACGGACAGTCCCCACCACCACGTGCAGCCTCCAGCACCAGCACCTAGTCCACAACACACTAGGCACTTTGTCTAGACGTCCAATTGCAAGGCTGTCCAGGATGCCCCCAAAAGGCAAAAAGGGCACGGAGAAGGGAAAGACGGGCGAGGAAGAGCGCGACGAGCCCCTCCAGGCCGTGGTGAGTCGGCCATGCGCCCAGCTGGACCACAGAGAGTGCTAATTCTAATTCTCCAGATACTCGCCGATCCCTTCGAGACACGCTTCAATCCCTTCACGCTCGAGCGGCCGAGGGTCTGTACGCCTCTCCCATATCATATACTAGGCCAGCCCACTGACCAGCCCGCAGTGCTTGCTGCCCCTCGCCAACACCCCGCTCATCGAGTACACCTTCGAGTTCCTCGCCAACGCCGGCGTGGACGAAGTCTTTGTGTACTGCGGCGCGCACAAGGAGCAGGTCGAGGAATACATCACCAAGTCGAAATGGGCCGCGCAGTCGTCGCCCTTCTCCCGCCTGGAGCTGATCCAGTCGGCGTCGCACTCGATTGGCGATGCGATGCGCGACTTGGACAGTAGGAGCCTGCTCAAAGGCGACTTCCTCCTGGTGTACGGCGACGTGGTCAGCAACCTGCCGCTGGAGTCTGCGCTGGCCGCGCATAGGGCGCGACGCACAAAGGACAAGAATGCCATCATGACCATGGTGCTGAGAGAAGCGGGCGCGTCGCATAGGACGAAAGCAAGAGGCACAAGCCCAATCTTTGTCATAGACCCGACCAAGGACAGGTGCCTCCACTTTGAGCAGATGCCGAATCGCGACCAGACGCACTTCCTCGCCATCGACCCCGAGCTGCTGTCCGACCACCAGGAGCTCGAAATACGGCAGGACCTGATTGACTGCGGTATCGACATCTGCACGCCGGATGTCCTTGCGCTGTGGAGCGACAACTTCGACTTCCAGGCGCCGCGCAAGGGCTTCCTACACAGCGTGCTCAAGGACTACGAGCTCAACGGCAAGACCTTCCACACCCACATCGTCTCCGATCACTACGCCGCGCGAGTGAGGAATCTGCATGCGTACGAGTCGGTGAGCAAGGACATCGTATCGCGCTGGGCATATCCCCTGTGTCCTGACAGCAATCTCGTCCAAGGGCAGTCATACCGGCTGCAAAAGGGCAACATCTACAAAGAGGAGGGTGTCATACTGGCACGCGACTGTGTGATTGGGCCGAAGACGGTTATAGGAAGGGGCAGCAGCATCGGCGACAAGAGCGTTATCACGAACAGCATAATCGGACGGCACTGCCAGATTGGACGCAACGTCCGGATAGACGGCGCGTACCTGTGGAATTACGCAAGTGTTGGCGACGGCAGCACGATCACCAGATCTGTCATTGCAAATGAAGCTACGGTAGGGCGCAAATGCGTAGTCGAAGCTGGCGCACTCATCTCCTACGGAGTCAACATTGGAGAGGGTATGACGATTCGGGGCGAGCACAGAATCACAAGAGCAAAGCGGAGACGCGAAGGCGCCCACGATGTCGTGCGGGGCAACCCTGATCCTGCGGTGGTCGGGCAAAAAGGCGATGGTTTCGAGTTCCACGACTCTGACGAAGATGACGAGGACGAGCTTGTGGACGGCCTTGTCTCCACTGGTCCCAGTAGGTCGATGTCCTTCCGTCTTGACCAATGCTATGCTAATCATGCAGTGTACAACTTCTCCAACGAATCCATATCCACGCTCAACTCCGACTCGGAAGTAGACGACCTAGACCTGCAACACCACGACCGATCAGCGACAAGCAGCTTCCTTTCGGTAGGCTCGGCAGACAGCCAACACGCCGCAAATTTCGACCACGACGCTTCACAGAGCATATACGACTCCCTGGAGCAGGGCCACGAATCTGCAAACATTCAGCTGGAACTCACGGCACTACGCATGAGCACAAATGCCTCCGACCACCAAGTTCGCCGCGCCGTCGTCAGCTCGTTCGTCAAGCGCATACTCCAGCTTATCAAGTCTGGCGAGACGATCAAAGCTGCGATAGCCCAGGTCTTTGGCCAGCACAAGGAGCTCATCGACCGGGCAATATTCGACAAGAGCGCGGATAGCAAGACAGATCAGGTCGACTTCATGCTCCTGCTGCAGGCAGATCTGAGCCACCGGGAGAACGGCGACTCGATACTGCTCAGCGCGGCGACCAAGCTGACGGAGCTGGACAGTATAGAGGAAGACGGCATCTTGCAGTGGTGGGAGGACGAGAAGAGCAGTGAGTCTGAGGAGCTGAAGAAGGTCCGGGAGAAGACGAAGGCGCTGGTGGAGTTCCTGCAGCAGGAGAGCGAGGAGGAGAGTGAAGAGGAGAGCGGTGACGATTCAGAGTAGAAGCAAGCTAGTGGTGTCAATGATAGCGTTACTGTATAATGTAGTTAAGCTACAAGCAAACAGCCAGGATTTACACATGAATAGTCTTCTATTAAATGCACTGTGAAGCTGTACAGGAATATACTGTTGTAAGATGAGTAAGCAGCGCGAAATTCCAATTCTAGTGAAAGTTCCAGAGGCAACTGCGGCGAAAGATTTGAAGGCGATCACCACCACTCATCGGTGACAAACGCGTCTAGCACCAACGCACGCTAGCTCGGCCCTTGCCCGCATGTCATGTCCGCCGCCCACCCAAACACCCTACGAGCTCACCACCCAGCCTGAAGCCTTGTGACTCTTCTCTCGCTGACCAATATCGACTCTCTCCTGCTGCCTATCGACCCTCCACCCGAGCCTCAGGACAGCCACTCGCTCCCGGCCCTCGCTGCACCCTTCGCCGCAGCCTGGCACGTTCCGTCATACGGCGGGACTGCCCTCTAGTATAAACCACGACGCCGCCCACCGCCCGCAAGCGCAAGGCTTCAGAGGCAGACGCAGACGGGCAGCTCACGCCGTCAGAAGGACCGCCGCTCAAGAGGCACACCCCCGGCATCACGCCCAGCGCTCTCCCCGCAACGCCACCCCCAGACGCCGACAAGATGGACTCGGACGACGAGTTCAACAGCTCCATGAGCGGCAACGACTTCGACGAGGACACAGACGACATGGACCTGGAAGAGGGTAGGAAGCATGCATGACGTATGGCGGCAGAGGCCTTGCTGACTGGCACACAGAATCCGACTACGACGGGGACGACGTGGGCTTTGAGTCGCAGAACAAGGACATCAAGCCGACGCAGCAGGCGTACGAGGTCGACTTCAAGGTGTTCGACCCCGTGCAGATCCAGGCGCAGCAGGACGACCAGATCCAGGAGGTCGCCAGCATCCTCGACCAGCCCCCCGAAGCCGCCGCCATCCTGCTCCGACACTCGCGGTGGAACAAGGAGCGCCTCATCGACCAGTACATGGAGAAGACGGACGAGGTGCTGGAGAACGCGGGCCTCGGGCAGCACGCGCGGACGAACCCGCCCAAGATCGAGCAGCTGGTGGGCTTCGTGTGCGACATCTGCTGCGACGACAGCCCGCACCTGAGCACATTCGCCCTGAAGTGCAGCCATCGCTTCTGCGTAGACTGCTATAGGCAATACCTATCCACCAAGATCTCCAACGAGGGCGAGGCCGCGCGGATACGGTGTCCGGGCGAAGGCTGCACGCGCATCGTGGACTCAAAGTCGCTGGACCTCCTCGTCACACAAGACCTCCAATCACGTTACCAAACCCTCCTCACACGCACCTACGTCGACGATCGAGAGAACCTGAAGTGGTGTCCCGCCCCCGACTGCAAGTACGCCGTGGAGTGTCCCATCAAGAACAAAGATCTGCCCAAGATCGTGCCCACCGTACACTGCGACTGCGGCCACGACTTCTGCTTCGGCTGCACCCTCACAAACCACCAGCCGGCGCCGTGCTCCCTGGTAAAGCGGTGGCTGAAGAAGTGCGCCGACGACTCCGAGACTGCGAACTGGATATCGGCCAACACCAAGGAGTGCCCCAAGTGCAACTCCACGATCGAGAAGAACGGCGGCTGCAACCACATGACGTGCCGGAAATGCAGGAACGAGTTCTGCTGGATGTGCATGGGCGTCTGGTCAGAGCACGGCACGAGCTGGTACAACTGCAACCGGTTCGAGGAGAAGAGCGGTTCAGAAGCGAGGGATGCGCAGGCCAAGTCACGACAGTCCCTGGAGCGCTACCTGCACTACTACAACCGCTACGCCAACCACGAGCAGTCGGCCAAGCTCGATCGGGACATCTACATCAAGACGGAGAAGAAGATGCAGCAACTACAGAACACGACAGGTACGTCTATTTACTTCAGCGTAGCCTGGATAACCTCTAAGTGGTTTGGGATTCTTCAACGCCATTCACGTCCTGATGCGAGACCATTCAGCTCTAACAGTCGCTAACCATCGTTAGGGATGTCGTGGATCGAGGTGCAGTTCTTAGATCAAGCCTCCCAGGCCCTCCAACAGTGCCGGCAAGTGCTCAAGTGGACCTATGCCTTTGCGTACTATCTCGCCCGCAACAACCTCACGGAAATCTTCGAGGACAACCAGAAGGACCTCGAAATGGCCGTTGAGAACCTCAGCGAGATGTTCGAGAAGCCCATCGATCAGCTTCAAACGCTTAAAGTGGATATGATGGATAAAACCTCATATTGCACCAAGAGGCGCATCATTCTACTCAACGACACTGCCGAGAACCTCAAAGCAGGTACGTCAATATCACTGCAAGAGCCTTAAGCTTCTACTATGAGTGCTAACACGGTGTGATAGGCAACTGGGATTTCAGCGTACCCTTGTCGTAGTCCGGTCCGAACTAGCGGCGGTGCACTTGAGGGCGTTTGGGATTTGCACTTACCCATGTATTATATAGTTCTGGTATCGGGCATCGCAGGCGTGGCTCATCTGCATGGCGTTAAGTGTGTATGCGGCTAGGTATAGCGATTCTACCTAGAGAGGAGAAAGCGAATGGATCATGTTCAAAGCACCTGTTTTGGTCTCTTTTGCTAACAGGCGCGTCAGATCCAAGAACAGATCCTGCGCTGACAATATCTCTTCTTTTGCGTTGTCGCTTTGGCATTGATGCTTTGGTGCTTTGCATTGCACTTAGCCAGCGCCATACTGCGCGTTGCCTTCATGCTCCAGAATACTCAGATAAAACTCGGCGCATACGAGCACCAAGAAACTAACTATGGTTCGCTTGGTTCTAGTCTTAGTACGTTCTACCGCTCGTATGTAGCTGGCAACAGCCGTTAGCAAGGTAGATCGTCAGGCGGCTCTGACTCCGACGATGGGGGCCTAACACCTAAATACCCGAGACTACAACTCCAAGTACCTACGACTCGCCGTTTCTCGATGCTTGTTTGTGTCCCTGGTACTTCTGTTCAGCAATGGCGCGCGGTGCGTCCATACGCGCACGACACGCAGCAGCCTTGCGCGATGTAAAAGCACGCTGGCGCGGCGGACTTTTCTGGACATCATGCCTTTCTGTTTTCGTTTGTCTGGCGTTGTGCCTCGCGTATGTCGTTGCGGCGTCCGAGGAGGCGACGTTTCGTGGCTTGACTGCGTGTCGGCCTGATGGGGACTTTTCGCTCGAGTCGTACAAGTACGAGTAAGTGTACTATGTGCGGAGGTAAATATGTAGAGATGCACTAATTGACTCTTACAGCTACTGGTATCCATCTGGTTTCTTTCAAGTCACGATTGGGTTTGGCTTGCTTTCTTTCAGCGAAGCAAAGGTCGTTGATACTGTCTGGGACGTTGTAAGTCGTTGACAGGAAGACCTTACTATATGCACACTTCCAACTGACAAATCTCCAGATCGTAGGTCGCGGAGGACAAGGCCTCCTAGCCCTAATATCATGGCACGTCTTCGCCAAATACGTAACCGCCTCAATGGCAACCGGCCCCATAACATTCAACACCTACCGCACAGTATTCCTCCAACCCGAAGGCTCCTTCGTCAGCATCCCCTGCCTAGTGCGAGACTTCAGCAAGCGCCACGGCCTAAAGTCCCGCGCCGCAATGACCTTCATGATCACGACGCTCGTGTTCATCCTCGTGTTTCCGACCTTTGGCAGCGCGATGACGGGCTACAGTGCGAATGTGGAGTCGTATGTGCAGGACGCGGCGAGGAATTACGTGCGGTTCAGCGCGTTTGAGTATGCGTTTTATGTGGTTCATGATGGGGCGAGGGTGGGGTTGTATGATGATTATCCGGTTTCGATACGGCCGCATGGTACGGGTGAGTTGGAGTTGAAGGAATGGCTGGCTATTTCTGCATGATGGGAAGTGCTGATGGGTGGCGTAGAAGAAGCGTTACTGGATAACCCGGGGACCTTTGGCGAATGGACTGACGTCTGCTTCGACAATCCGAACTGGATGAGCAACGATGCGCTTTCGAGCTGCTATACACTGGGCAATGTGACGAGATGTAAATCGACCAAGCCCCAATATGTACTTAGCTAATCCTTCTCTCGTCCAGATGTCGCGCAGTACGGGCTATCGCCCTCAACGACGGCAAACACCTCACGCTTCGGCACGCAAGACATTTCCTCGCCCACACTCAACATCAGCGCGTTCTGGATCCCAGACCTCTACGTCAAGAGACTCGGCCTAATAGACCAATTCGCTCAACTCAGCCTCACGGACCCGGATCTGAAATTGAACGACCCAGCACGCAGGACATGGAGCGCCGACAACCAAACATACGCTCTAAATGACATCAAAAAGCAAGGCACATGTCAAGCGCAAAAGGTACGCACCCACCCTCTCAATCCTCACATCTCCCAACATACTCACACCACCACAGACCTACAAATGGGGCTTCTCCTTCCTCCAACTCACCCTAATGCTCCTCCTCCTCCTCCTCTGGACCCTCGGCGTCCTCACAATGTACATCAGCGCGCAAATCACCCTGCGCACAAGCGGGTACGCCGCCGCCGTGGGCGAATACACCGCCGTGTTCGCGCTCGCGAGCGCTGTTACGTCGCAGTTGAATACCGAGTCTGATAAGGAGAAACCGAGTACCGTGCATTTACTGAGTGAGAGTGTGATTCGGCGGCGTGTGGCGAGGGAATTGAACGGGGGGTCTATTTTACTCGAGAAGCAGTCGCGCGCCGAGGTCGTGCTTGATGGCCGTATAGATGATGCGTATCACGCCGCTTCATCTCTAGGCGCGCTACTCAGACTCGAAATATGGTGGCTCGTCGTCTTCACAATCCTATTTCTAGGTGTACTTGTTGTCGTGGGCTTTTCTAGGCGCGCGTACTGGGCGCTTTTGGTACCGGTTGAAATTGTATTTGTGCTGTTTGTGGGGAGGAGTAAGGGGAGTAGGGGCGTGTTGGGGTTTTGGGCGGGTTGGTGGTATGTGGGGAGGGGGTGTGTGCCGCTGATTTTGATACTTTTTGGGGTTGGGGCGGGGTGAGATGGGATGTGTTGTTATGTGGAGTTTTGGGTAGTGTGGTATGGCACGGTATACTGTGGGTTGAAGCATGACGTTCAGGGATAACAGAGTATTGAAGGACATGGCCGTGGTGCTGTGCGGGAAGAGAACGCTGAATGGTTTGTGTCTTCGGTGTCACCTACGAGCGAAAATTCACATCTCCGCATGAGTGCGACATACCGGACTTGACGAATCGAAGCAAGTCACACGTCTGTTACCATTTGCATAGGGGACATGATGCATATAAGTCCTTGGTGCCGGTCTTACACGCCCTTCATACCAAACAGTTTTCCACGAACTACTTCCCTACGATATAACACATACCATCAAAAGCCGTCACCAATACACACAGAACACAACACACAAAAGCTCTCTCACATTCTAATATCATGTCCCGCACCTTCTACACCGGCTCGAACATATCTCACTAACCAGGTGCGCCGGCGCCCTACAATCCCAACGCCGTGTCATACAACCCCAACGCTTCGACATACAGGCCTTGCCGCGCCGCATACACACAGCAGTATCCGCTGACATATGCTCAGCCTCCCAGCCCTGGCTCTGGTAGTGTTGCGAGGGACAACGACTTTGAGTGGCCACTTATGGCGGCGACATTCAACTATGAGAGTTCCACGGCTTGGATGAATTATTAGGATGGGGCGGACGGTGTTGGTGCGGATAAGAAGTTCTTGGGGATGATGACTGGGCTTTGTTGGGATTTTTTTTTCTTTCTAGAGTTGTGGGGATGTGGAATCGTGCTTTGCTGTTGTGGTTGGTGGTCGAAGTGAACAAAAAGTATATGTCTTCAGCGAGGATGGAGTTCAATCGTGCGTGTGCATGTATGCGAGACCTTTTGTATTTCTCTGGCGTTCGGTGACGTTTAAAGGTTGACATCGTAGGTACCATCATCTTGGTGCTCGAAACTCCGAACCTGTGATGTATTGCATGTTCGAAGCGTTTGTATGACTCTCACAAGTAGATTTGTATTGTGAACTTGAAGTAGACCTGATCAAATTTCAGGTCACGACATGTGCATGTGATTCTAGACACATCACATGAACCGACTCTACCATTCACCAGAACCACATTATATAATCCCCACGCGCACCGCCTCCACAGACTAATCACCACCACCTCCAGCTCTGCAGACATCTTCATAAACACACACTCGAACACAACTCAGCCTCATCGCCAAACGAACATCTACACCTCCTAAAAACATGCCATTTCCCAAGCGCGACGTCTCGCCTCTTGGCGAGGACCTCCGGCCAGGCAGCCAGTTCCACCAGCGATACGCCGCCGATTATCGCTCCGTGAGCCCGTTTCAACCGAAGACAAAGCCTGAAACAAAGGAAAAGTCAGAGTATGATATGGTGGCAAGGCTGCAGGGTCCAGGAAACTGGGATTTGCCCCCAAGGAAGATGTGAGAGAGGGATAAGTGGTATTGTGATTTCTGGGTTCAGTAATAAGAATGAGATGTAATCTTTCACCAAATCTCACCGCTCTCTCCACTAGCTCTCGCCCTTCAAGCGTGCCGGCAATCCCACGCGCCATGCTCTTCCACAACCCGATCAATGCCCAGCAACGACCGCCAAACCGTCGTAAATCTGCTTCTTAACCCTGAAGAAGGTTGCCGCATCGTTGTTCCTCGCGTCCAAATTGCCGTATGCGCCTCCGTCCACCTCAATCTGACCCGTAGCTGTTTTCCGCACAGCCACAGTGCCATTGACCACCAGTGTTCCACCCACACCGCGAAATTCTGCGTCCAATCCATTACTCTTCATCAGTTTGCGCAGATCAGCGAGACGCAAGTCGCCAACGTGAAAGGGTTGAGCGACAGAGCGAACCGCTGTAGCCATGTTTGCAGGGACAACGTCGAGGACAGGCGTGGTGTCAGAGTCTAGCTGCGAGGATACTGGGACGGCGGGGGCATCGAGCCTGGCTTTCTTCTTTGCTGAGCCTTCCTCTTCCTTGGGCGGTTCTTGCAGGCTGGCGGCTGCAAGACGGCCAGTTATCGCGACCACACCTAGCCCAGAAACGTTCTGCCAGTGGAGGTTGCGCACCATGTTCGGGGTAAGCTTGACGGTCCAGGCATTTGTATCGACGCTGGCATCGATGATCATACCGACAGCGGGTGTGAAGACATCAGTCGTAGCTTCGGTGCCAGCGTTGAGCGTGTTGCGGCAGATTTCGGCAAGCTCAGTTGTTTCGGCCTCTTCTCCACCGATGAAGATGAGCTTCCGTGGTCTGACGAGCGGTATGATGTTCTGTATTGTGCGTCTATCGTGTAGGCCAGAAAAGTCCACAAAGGTGATTTGACACCGGAAGTCGATGATCTCGTGGCTAACGATAATCTTCGAGGGTCCGTCGACTTTCTCTTGGTCCTCTTCCGGCTCGTCATCAGAGTCCACCCCATCGGACTCTCCTGGATCGTCGCCATCTTCTCTACGCCGCCTCCGTGTGTTGGATTTGACTGCATCCGCGTCGTTGACCAGGTCGTCCCATCGCCTCTTCTGGCCAACTGCATTCTCCTTCTTCAAGCCGTCACCACGAAGAGCTTCGCCAGCGACGTTGTCCTCTTCGTCTGCGCGAGCGAATTCTTCTGGTCGGATCAAATCACCAAAGTCGTCAGCCTTTCTGCGCTTTTGCTGGTAGGGAAACACTTTTTCTTTCCCCTTCTTGCCTTGGACCTCGTAGTCGTAGACGTTTTTGCGGCGGATGAGTATGTTGACACCAAGTTCGGCGTCGGTGAGGCCAAGTTTGTTCCTCGAATGCTGTAGAGCAGCTGTGGTATTCAGAATCTTGCCTCCATGTCCGTCACCGGAATCCTCGGAGCTTTCAGAGGTAGTTGAAGATCGGTCGTCCACAACGTCGGCAGACGTCTCCAACGTAGTTCCAGCGTCTCCACCCATCGTATTGTGTAGTTGTCGCTGCCTAGCAAGGAATTGTTGGTACAAGGGTATTTCCTCGCCAGCGAGTGGTACTGCTCGTACGGTCTGTATAGATGCCTGCTGTCCGGAAAGACTAACAACAGCATTGGACAACCCGTCTTCTTCTGACGAAGAGCTTCGCTCATGCCACAAATCCCACAAGTATCGACCCAGGCATTTCTGCTGCGCGCTGATTTCGCCAGCTCGTTCGGTCAAGATGACTAGATTCTGCTCGCCGGAAGCTAAGGCCTGGATGGCGTCCTTGGAGAAGCCCCATTCCAACGATCTATCACTTGCCAAAATGACACGCGGTTCAGTCGAGTTGAGCATACGACTTACATGTGCTTTTCGCTCTAGCAATGTGACGTGTTGGAAGTCGAAAGGAGCCCGAATATCACGATTGTCGTCTTTCGAAGCTGCGTTCCGATTTCTACGTTGCTCTTGGCCCTCCATCGCGCTGCTCGCAGCTTCGAAAACCTTCACGATGCCTTCTTCCATCCATTCCAACATGCTTCGCACGTGGCGTATTGTTGATGATACTGTTCTGCTCGCAATATATGGTTTTGCATTCTTCAAGGAACTGGTGCTGTCCGATGTCGCGGTCTCCGCATGCCATGCCTTCTCGAGCAAGTATGCGAGCTCAAGAATGCGTGCGCTGGAATCGCACGGTATCAAGACGGATCCCCCTTTGGCTACGGTATCCCTGATTCGAGAAAGTAGCTCCTCGTCCCGCTTGCTAGGAGCCTTTGCGACTCTGACGAGTGCCGAGTTCTTACTGCTACAGATCATAGCAGTGGGCCGACGAAGCTGCTCCAGCACCTCCGAGCCGCCAGTACCCGAGCCGAGCCATGCGGCCCCCGACAGCACATTCTCCCTAGCCTGATTCCAATCAGCGGCGTAGACAACCGACTCCATGCCATGCTGGATGTGCCAGATCGAGCCTCCCAGTGTATGTCCAGCATTGTACGCTGTGACAGTGAGACCATTGAGTGGAGGCGAGAAAGCCGAGGGTATAGGCTGGTGAGGCTGCGAATATCTGAGCGGGTTGATGGCGCCGAAATACGTGGCAATCTCTTCGTGGGTGGGCGCCTGGAGAAGAATGTTTGGATTGTTGCCCGCTTGCAGTGAGGAGGTGAAGGAGTAGGCGGACTCGGCGAGGGCTTCGGTGGGTATGATGGAGGATGCTAGAGGCGTGGACGCATAGAGATCCTGCAAGAGCGTCCTGCCGAGAGATATGACGGGTACCGTTGCGTAGACCGGGATGCGCGCGAATTGTGGGAAGTTCTTGCAGCAATGCACGTAGGCGCCGAGATGTGAAGTTGTCGCGTGAGTAAGCAGGATGAAGGAGAGGGTAGAGACATGTCTGCAATGAGCACCATCAGCTTGTATTCTATATACGCCGGAAGTCTATGTAGCTTCGGGCTCACTTGAAGCTCCCTGCAAATGTGGACACTGCCACCGCGACACCTACCTTTCGATTTCCTTCAGGTCCTTGACATTGAAAGCCTCGTCCCAGCCCACGTCGATGAGAACCTTGACGCCTCCATCGAATTCCAACAACGACTGTGACGCAGCGGAGGTCGACTGCGCGCCGAGCAGTGGCGTGAAGTTGAACATGTTGCGGCTGGTTAGCAGTTGCTACAGGATTGGCTGGACCGTTGAGGGGGCATCGCAATAGCGCGCCGCGTCGTGGATGAGGCCGACCTTGTCGAGGGTGGCAGCTGGCTTGATGCAAACAAAGCGCGTCCAATCGGCAAATGTATCGCCGGCCCGATCACGTGCTTTTCGCCTAGCCTTGCTCACCACATACTCGACGACCGCACTCCTTCTTGCACGCGAGGTCTCGTATACGCATCTTCCCTGCGCGGAATATCGGCTCGTTTCCAAACCAACAGTGCATCAGCTCTCCACACGCCACACATCAGCCATGCACCTCTTGTACCACGCTTCCAATTGCGAGGCTGGCGATCCCTGGCAATCTGCAGCACCCGGGACGACCTTAGGAAGACACAGCGCACTTCCCCCATATGGTTTCAACGTCGAGTATACTTAATGTCATCGCATACTTAAGCTAGCTTGCGACAGTTCAATGACCCTCCGTGGCTGTCTTCCGCTGCCCAACAATGGCTGCTCATGCAGCTGGCTGCTTCAGTGGCCGTGCCTCAGCTTGCTGCCGACGAATGAGGTGCTGTAGAGCTTACAAGTAACCCCGCAGTAAGAGCAAGCCGCTAGATATGCAAGTCACACATCTCGCCTCGACTCCACCTTCGGCTGCATTCGGCCGTTCTTTTACAGAAACGGGCTAATGTATGTCATCGATCATCGACGCCGCTGTCAAACACCACGCAGGAACATGTCGCAACACACCTAAGCTAGCTCGCTAACGGGCACTTCTGTCAACAACTGTATTCATTATGGCACCGTCATGACTATCGTTAGCTGAACTTCAACACATCGATATCGGCAGCTACCGTTTCCATGCCGCAACCAAGATAACGACGGCCGGCTAGATCCACATGGCGATGAGAAGGGCCGAAAAGCAGCTCCACATGCCATTCCATCATGTTAGATTGTCACCCGATGGAATTCCCATCAATGAATGCCTTGCTACAACCTTGAGGCTTTTCGTACTATCAGGAGGCTCAGCAGTCCAGTCAAATCAAAAGCCTCAAAGTTTACATCAACTGCAGAATTGATGGCGATGGCCTGAGTTGCTTTCGCTATGTACCGATTGCTTTTGCATTCAACTTTCTAACAAATTGGAAGTCGTCAACCTTGATCAATCTCCGTGGTCAATGTCAGTCGTTCTCGGTTGCTGTCGCAACGCAGAATTTTGGGAACTCATATAAAGACAGCGTTCGGGACGTGCGCCTCACGGGTGCATCTTTGATAATGTTCCAGCGCACTGCGGCAACAGATCTTCAGCTAAGTCTAGTCACGGACTGCGTAAACTCTACAGAAGTTCATCAAGGAGACTCGTCTCGGTGTACGGATGTGGACGCTAAGGACGATGCCCTTGTCCGGAAACGACTTTATTGCTTTTCTGCTGACGGGTGCAAGCGAGTACACGGGCTGCGGGGAGAATGTATGAGCATGGGTAACGATCCCAGACAGTTTTTGGCCAGCCGTTGCCTTGCTGGCCGAAATATATGTGTCCAATGATTTCAATTGATGTCCAGTGGTCCTCACACTCTAGATCCCTCACACGTGGCTTTGAAGCTCTGAACGCTTTCACACGCACATGACGACCGCAATGCTAGATCAAATACTATCTAGCCCGGAAGCCGCTACTGAGACATGGCGTCAGTTTACCCAGATCAGAGAAAAAGTAGCGGCGTTGCAGCCAGGTGGGCCGGACGATCGACGCCTTGCAAATGTTTGTGAAAGCTGGTTTCTTGAAGACAACGGCTGCTAGTGATTGCAGTGCGTCGGGAGTGCAAAACAGGAGATTGAGCAGCAGGGAACAATCTCGCACCAGTAAGTACTGCAAGCAATGCCCATTTTGCACACAGCATTGCTGCGTCTCCTCGCTCACCAGTCCAGACTGTCCACAGTCTCAACTTCTGTGTAGCCAACGATGCTTCGAGTACGGCAAGGCTTACTGTCGATTATGGCCGCTAATTGCTAGGGTACGACTCATGTGCACAGCTACCCATGGAGCGTTGCTAGCTCGTCGCGATTCGCCGTGAAGGTTCGCAACCTCCGTGCCATCTCGCGCTCACGCCGGGAACTTTACAGGGTGCGCGAAGCCATGTGCAGCACTAACGTATCTTAAAATGTATCGTCAACACAGTCCTCTGCGTGCTCAGTGCTTCGCAAGCTTCGGCCTGCTCCCTGTTTATGGCGGCCCGTCACGGTGGTGCGCTTCAAGGATTACAGTCCAGTACATGTGCAGAGGCGAATCGACCCATACTGCGACGCTACTTTAACTTACTATAACATCTCCTCTCTTCCTTGTCGTGCAACCAAGCGGACCTCTGTTGCACCCTGCTTACAGGCACTTTAATACCTGGGATCCCTAGCCGTTAAATTCGTATTACGCCCCCGCTCAGTAGATCACCCTCGCACCTGTCCACTTCCTTTCTGCAGGGTCGCACAGCTCAGATCCTCCTTTTGTCTGCTGGTGTCGACATCGATTGCAACCACCATTGTCACACCAATTCGAACGCATTCAGCTCAGCCGTTGCTTCCCGGAAGACGTGGATTCTACATCGATCATTGGTTCTCGGCTTGTGCCCACGACTCGCCTAAGACGCGTGCTCCCCGCTCTCAAGCAACGTACCGTGCGATCCCTCGAGAAACATCAAAGCCGCATCTTTTGCAACCTGCTCTCCACATATCGACTTCAAACAGCAAGTCGTACTGTTCATCTACTCCGTCTATCGACAAAAATCCCTAAGTGCGAGTTGGTGCAACTACTTGTGCTCAAGTTCAACATCATTCAACCACTAGTTGCTGTTGCGCATTGAGAAAAAATCGACGTCTAATGTCTACCACCCTTCGCCTTCACACATAACCTCCTCATTATCAGACCGAATGACCTCGTCTCATTCGTTCGGCCGGCCGCCGCCTGGCGCACACCCTCGCTTAAGTACGAGTTCCTCCCCGCAATCCTCAATGTCGTCTGCAAGTGATTCTCCGATGACCACACCAAACTTCGATACTACGATATTTTACAACTCGGACGCGCGATCAGCTTCCCGATTGGAAGCACGGACAAGCTCGACCGAAGTTGTACCGAAGCTCGAAGAGACCGAGGTCCAATTGGCAGATGTGAAGGAAGAGCCATTGGGTGAAGATCCGCCGATATCTCCTACGGAACCCGTGCGAATACGGCGCGCACGAGGACGGCCGAGAATACATCCCCCTCGATCCCCAACTACACTTTCTAAGCAGGCAAAGGCACGGTCAAAGACAGGCTGCACAACATGCAGGAAACGGAAGAAGAAGTGTGACGAGACCAAACCTTTCTGTGGGTAGTATCTTAATTCATCATTGGAGCATAGCCGTTAACAAAATGATAGGTTTGTCATGCCAGAAAAACAACATTCACTGCGAAGGCTACAAGCCAGTAGAACTATGGAGAAGTGGAAAAGAGAAGGCAGCAGAAGGTTGGAAGCCCAACAGTCATGCTCTGACCAAGCTAATCCTGTTACAGCACGAAAACAAAGCGCGGAAGTAAAGTTCGAACTTCCGCCGCTTATGGAAGGCGTAGAAAGTGATCTTGACCGTGACCTGTTGCAGCACTTCGTTAGCCGAGCTAGCGCTGTGCTCAGTTTGCACGGGGATCAATCAACAAACCCTTTCACTCGCATTCTTCTGCCAATGGCTCTACAGCATGAAGGCCTCATGCACTCGGTACTGTGCTTGTCTGCGTCGCATATGTACTCTGTCAATCCTTCGCAAGATTATGAAGACAGACAAGCGTTCCATCGAGGCAAGGCTTTGCAGCTACTGAAGCACGATCTTGAACGTCAAAAGGCTGGCGAGGGAGGAGTCATGGTCTATGAAGACTCTAATGTCGCACAGATTCTGCTACACCTGCTTCACTCAATTTGCGACGGCAACACATCAGGCGAATACAGGATGCACATGATCGCTGCAAAGCAGATTGCAATGAACCAAAAATCACTGAACCCCGAGTTTCAGTCCCTTTTCGACGAATTTTTCTACTACCACTGGATCGCGAGCCAAATCACGTCTCTTGATGGCGCCGAGGTGCCGATGATGGAGAACTTCAGCCTCCCATTTGAGATCAATCCAGAAACCGCCGCTCTCATCGGCATATCAGACGGGCTCTTCGGTTTCATCTCAAAGATCAGCAACTTGCGACGGAGACTGCGCGGCCGCATCGATGAGAAGATTGAGCCTACAATGGACTACGAGGCGCTGCTTGCTGCTCACGCCATTGATAGTGGCCTACGAACATGGGTGTGCCCACAATCACCGGGTACACCGCGATACACTATATCGATGCTCTACCGGCAAGCAACTTGGGTGTACCTATACCGGACAACGAAAGACTCGCGCCCTCATCCATTCATTAAGAGTGCAGTTGATGATGGTATAAGATATATCAACGAGTTGCCTTCGGAGGGCTGGATCCAAAGCAATGTCTTACTTCCGCTCTTCCTGATAGGATGCGCAGCTTTTGAAGAGGAGCAACGCACGGAGGTCAGTAAGGCTTTCAGCGGCCTCGTCAAATGTACTGGTCTGGGGAACATCACTTTCGCCAAAGAAGTTGTCGACGACATCTGGAAACTCATGGATGCCGGCGACAGAGAGTCATGGGACTGGGAAAAGATCATCAACGCGAAAGGGTGGGACTTTCTGGCTACATGAAAATAATCCAACATAGGACGGAAAAGCCCGTGCTTGCTTGGACATCTGGGTTGAGCTCATGGAGATGTAATGGAAAACCACGGAGTCTCGGTTATGGGAGGTTTTCTATGTCTTGACGTCAATGGCGCATTTCGATTGTCATGCCGAAAATGGATGGTGCATTGGGTAGGCGGTTTCTTATGGCATGGAAGGTATATCGGATGGCTTGGGTAGCGCAGAGAAAATCGGCTTCCCAAGGTTTCTCAACGTTGAACAGCTTTCTGGCGTGAATACATCACACGCCTATGTACTTGCATTGAGGTATATCAAATTACACACATGGCAGGGCAGCACTTGCTGGAAGGCAGCTACTGCGCATCGTTGAGTGTCGAAGCCACACGAAGTCTACGGTTGAATGAGACGCATTTGCGGAAAGAGCCCACTCTCTCCTCACTCGATCGAGTGCACATCACCTCGGCGACAAGAAACTAGTACAGTTAGGTCGACATTGCGTTGCGCCACGACTTTACTGACAGACTATCGTATGTCGGTGGAGCGTCTTCCTCCAATCCCAGTCTAGCTTTTACAACCATACCACTCATAGGCGCACTGTTAACAACTCCATAGCGTGGAAGTCGAGCTTTCATCTTGCAGGCCGCCACGTCTTCATCTTGCTGTGCATTTAACCGGCGATGATCGAGCACGGTTCGCTGCGAGAAGTTCGAGACTTTCTACGCCAGAGACAACAGCCGGGCAAGTGAGCCAACGTGCCGTTGGAGATCGACCCAAGGTTCAGTTGAGGCGTGGGGTATTCCAAGATTTTGTCGCTCGATTCGCCATGAAGTTGGTCAAGCGCACAGAAGCCGCTTGCGGCTAAGTGCCTCCAATGGCACTCGCTTCGGAAGACTTGCCCATAATGCGAATAATGCGACCAATCGCAAATCCCGTCGTGAGATATTAGATACGGACAAGACAATCTCATCGCGAAGCATCAGATTCGGCCCTTCTCAACCTTGTGACCATGGAATCTCATGTGATTCCCCCACGCTGACGAAACCTAAGAATATACGGGGGTATATCTCCCGGATGAACGATGTGGTATATACAGCCTGAAAAGGTATCTTGATACACACATTCGGGTACCTGGCTGTATCACGATCCGGCTGCGATACTGGCCCACATTTTCAACAGGTCCTTGTAATACATCAGCTATCGTATCGATATCGCGAGTGCTTGAAGGTCTGACGTTGCGTGTCTATGAATACAGCCCAAGGCGCATGATCATCGTTTCCAAGCCTCCATCCCGGCTTTATTCTCAAGCTTGTTCCTTCTTTTGTATCACCCGATAAGTAAGCTTAGGCAGCAGTAGCAAGTCGGCCTGCATGTGCTTTCACTGTAGCACGCGATTTGCATGCACACCGATTAGTGTGGCATGTTCCTTGTAGAAACAATTTGAACGCCAGAGCTAGGCCAAAAATCATTCTTAGATCCCACAGTCGGACACTTACATTTCGACATACACATCATGCGAACCCAAATTGGCGATATGCCCAACTGACGCGTTCATGAATCATGTATGCAAATCGCTGGTGCCTGCATATTCGACCTGCATGGCTAGCAATCGTACGTTCGAGAATGATGCAGGTTCGAAGCGCCATGTTCTGGGAAAGTGGAACGTGGAACAGAGAACCGGTCGCTTGGGCGGTATATGGTCCCGGTGGCGTTCAATCCTCAAGCATGAGCGTTTGGCTTACACCGATCAGCCACGCAACATTGAAAAGGCTAACAATGGCAGCAGGTTAAGCCCATGGGGTCAGCCAACCAAAGTCAGGAAAGACGCACGAGCTGCTGTTTTGGTATCGGAGCCCTCCGAAAGTTGCCATAAAGTCACTGACTGATTGACCGACCTGGTCGGAGGTTCCGTACAAGGTCAGCTGGGTGTACGGCTATATATGGTAGAGCAGGGCAAACGTTAGGATGACAAGACACATGGACTTGCAGCTGACACGACCGATAGCGACTCTTGATGTCAGCTCGCGTCATTAAGATTTGGGGAATGACAATGTGTCTGATTCGCAGGGCTGGCCTGCCGAAATAATAGTACGCTTGGTGGTATCGAATAGTTGATGGTGTGCAGGGTGTAACATATCAAAGTTGCCAAACCTGGCTACTATGGATAGACTAGAGATAGGGTGAGGCTCGGTATCTTGAGGCTGTTAGTGGGAACGTTGGCGTAATCAGCGGCTGGGACTAGACTCGCATCTCATATAAGATTGGTACTCCTATGGTCCTCTAATGACAATAAGTTGCGCGTCACTTAGTCGACCTCAGACAAAAGCTGTAAGCATAGCTATTGGCTAGTATCCAAGCTGCCAAAGACTCGCAAAGCAATCAATTGCTCAAACATGCAAAAACACGTTCATACAGGCTCCACTACTTACGCCTAGATCCGCGAATTGGTGATGGACGGCCGGATAGATCTGGCACGCAATGTGGATCCAATCTTACCGCTGAGAAATGTGGAGATCAACGCGACTAGGTCTGATGTCCCTTGTTCATGTCAAGTGTCAGTTGTTAAATGTGAAGTGCTGGGATCCGTGCCGTAGAGGGTGCATTGATCCGATCTATAGATGGTGCGGGAGAATGTGCCGTGAAGGATGCATGTCCGATCTATAGATGGTGCGGAAAATTGGGCCTGTCCAATAGCACCCATGTCTCTTGGTTCCCACCTGTTCCACATGCAGAGAACGCTCGCCAAAGTACAGTCGAATCTGCAGCATCGCAAATTAACGTCGATAAAAATTCTTGAGATTGGCATCCCACCCGATTAGCAGATGTAAGAATCATGACTAGGATAGGTGATGCATCCGCGAAGGTGGAAGGGGTCAAGTCCGCTCCAGCAGAGTACGCATCATGATAAGTAAGCTGTACGTGCTTTGCACACACATGGAAAATAGTGCATGTAACGCTCGTTGTGTTAGACCCAAGCCAATCGTAACGGTGACGGCTCTGACCGTTGCCGGCGATGCGCGGGACCGCTTGTTGCATACAAAAGTCTTCAACGAGACACTTAGATAACACGTATGCAACAATGCTTCAGTCTAACCAGGGCCTGTAGATCAATTTGTATTAGCTCAAATCGTGGAATGATACGTGCTTGATCTGTTGACTGAGTCTTTCGCTAGAGATCTGAGACTGCTGTATGGAAGTCTATGTCATTCCAAGTCAATACAAGAAAGTACTAGACCAACTGCCGTGCGGATTGATCAATTCCGAGAGCCTTGGGCATCGGCCGACAATGCGTTGTCCACTGTGCCGATTGATGGCTGAGATGTCTTTCCCTTCTTCTTGCCGCCTCCAAGTTTCCTCCATGCTCTACCCACCCACTTTTCCTTCACGATTTTCAAGACGACGTAAGCGAGGAAACGATAAACTACCGCACATATGCCGAGAGCCATGATGTTCATCTCAGGGTTGACGTCCAGCTTGTACAGGTCGAGGACCTGCTCGCCTGTAGTGATCGGGCATAGCCCGTTGATCTTTTGCCAATCTTCGCATGTGAAACGGAGACCCCGCAAGGTATAAACAGCCATGTTGCCCACAGCCCATTTCAGCGGTGACAGATGGTTAAAAGCTTGCAGGAAGGACGGGACGTTTAGTGACAACACTCCACCTGTGATTGATCAGTATTGTAAATAAAGAGAGACAGATGCGAAACTTACTCATCACTTGGGCAACACTAAGGAAGACCGACATGAAATTGACGGAAAACCCTGTATGGGTGAAGAGCGTGTTGAAGGCAATTCCCAAGCTTTCACCGCAGCTCGTAATGCAGAACGCGTTGAATGTAATTATGAAGAACGTCTGCGCGTCCCTTTCCAAGCCGCAAGCCAGGACGGCAAGGATAGAGAAAACGATACAGCTGATGATCTCGAACGGTGTCGTGAGCGAGATGTAGGTCATGAAGAAGGCTTCGACTGAGTAAATACGATCGTCGTAATCGCGATAGAAAACGTCTCGCTCCGTTGGATATACCGCAATGTTGTTCAACATGCCGACGAAATAGAGGGGCGCGATCTCGACCAAGAAGCCCATGCGGTTCTGAATTGCGAAGTAGTCGTTCTTCAGGGGCGCGAAGTACAAGGCAAGGACGAGCCCCAAGCCGACGACCTGCATGATTCTGGCGATCATGATATCGGGCTGGCGAAACATGTTCCTCGCCATTCGTCTGACCAGGATAGAATAGGCTGCCATTAAAGATGATGGCTCCCGTGCTAAGCTTCCCAGTTCTGCTGGTGTGGCGATGGAGCCACTTTGGGCAGCACGAAACATGTCTGAGCTCCAGGACTCAATCAACTTCCGTACCTTTGCCCTACTAGCTACCTCGCGTGCCTCGTGTTGGAGATCGACGGTGATGAGGTCGAGGGCGAAGTCTGCGGGATTTACGTGGCGTGGACATTGGTAGCCTTGGGCGGCGAAATGAGACAACATGTCTTTAGATGGGCCAGCATATATGGGATGACCGCCGCGAGCGAGAAGTAAGATGCTTCCGAAGTGGGCGAAGAGATCGGATCTCGGCTGGTGGATGGTGACTACAAGTGTGCGTCCTTCACTGGCTAGACCACGGAGCACGTCGACAATAGAGAGAGCCGTAAAGGCGTCGAGACCACTGAGAGGTTCGTCCAGTAGGAGCACCCTTGGTTCCGTGAGGATTTGCACCGCAATAGTGACCCTTCGCTTTTCCCCACCACTGATGCCTTTGATCAGATCGTTGCCGATAAGATTATCCGCACAATCTTTCAGGCCCATCTTGAGCATGATATCTTCCGCCCGTTGCCTCTTCTGCTCTTTGGACATCCACTTCGGCAGTCGCAAACCAGCAGCGTAACACAAGGTCTCGCGAACAGTCAGTGACGCGAGAAGAGCATCGTCATCTTGCGTGACAAATGAGCAGATTGAATGCACGACGTCCTGAGATGGTTCTGCTCCATTGAATGTCATCGTGCCAGATTTCTTATATCTAGTCGAAACGTCGTCCTTGAGTCGGCCTGCCATGCTGTTCAGAAGCGAAGTTTTACCGGATCCAGAGGGTCCCATGATGACATTTAGAGTTCCAGATCTGAATTCAGCAGTGAGCGGTTGCAAGATAGCCTTCGTCCACTGTTTGCGGATTGCACGTTTTTCGATGTCCAGCCCGACGTCGTTTAGGCGGATGCTGACGGTGCGAACATCATCAGGGCGAGGCTCAATCATTTTCTCCTTACCAGCGGATGCGTCTACGTTGGATGGTCTCGCTCTTGCCATGACAATCTCCGCACTCCAGAACTTGAATATAACGCCTGCGCCGATATAAAACGCAATGATGTAACCGGTCATTGCAAGAATGGGCCGCCAGATCCAGTCACCAGGAAAGCCCAGCGAAGCGAGGATGAACTCTCCTGTATACTCCTTGCAGGCAGGATTGGATGGTCCGCCTTCGAGTGGGCAGTCATAGAATTGGCCAGAAAACTCGTTCGCGCTCAATGCACCAAAACCGTAAAACTGTGCTTATGTTAGCAAGGCACTTCTATGGCGCATTATCAACTGTAGACAAAGGTAATGGCTTACCAGATAACAAGTCCACTTTGTCCAACGAACATAAACAGGAATAGTATTCGACTGGATGAAGTAGCCGCAGCCCATCGATTGGAGCGTGTATGCAAGGTTGGCAACCAGGCTCGCTCCTGCAAAATGTCTCGAGACGGCTATGCATGTCATTGCGAAGCAGACCGCGATGTAATGTAACAGAAGCACAATACTGAAGAACGTGAGAAAAACACCTCCATCGGCTCGAAATCCAGCCATGAAATAGTAGATCAGGGAAAAGATTAGCGGGACCGGGATATCTTCGATGGCAAAACGGGCCAATCTTCTCGAAATGAGAAACGCGGGTATGCTGATGATGCCTTGCCGCCTTTCTTCATCGAATAGTTGTATGTCGGTCGTGAGTCGGTATGTTTCGTAAAGGAGTATAAGGTATCCTTGCAAGGCAGCTGCATTGTAAAGCGCTCCTTGACGGGAGCGGATTCCGGACAAAGATCCATCAAGATTCAGGAAGATCCAGCCTGTAATGACAGCCATTGAGACCGCTTCGAGAAGGCTCCCAAGCATTCCCATAGGATCTCTGATGGTCACAGTCCACGTTCGTGCAGTCAAGACTCGTATCTGCTGTATGAATGGAGTATGTCGGTCGTGCTTCGGATATGCAGGTGCTCTTGAACTACTGGCTGCTGCGGATGCAGTTTCTCCATCTTTCTCCTCGTTCGCCAAAGTACTTGATTTCCTCCTCCAGGCTTCTTTGATTCCATTCACGCGCTGCTCTGCGGCAGCCTCCGCTCCCTCACTTCTATTGTCGACGCTGACTAGGTCTATCAGATACTCTGCTGGATTTGTGAAGGGCGGCATCTCGAAACCAAGGTTCGAAAAGTATGGGAGACAGTCTTTTGCGCGTCCTGCGTACGCGGGACTACCTCTGGTCAGAAGAATAACGTTGTCAAAGAGACTGAATATCTCTGAGCGCGGTTGGTGAATCGTAATGATTATGGTCCTGCCTCTCCGAGCAAGATTCTGGAGTGTCTTGACGATCTGAAAAGCGCTCGTTCCATCAAGCCCAGTCGTCACCTCATCTAGGTACAACAGCGATGGATTTGACAGAAGCTGAACACCCATGCTTGTCCTCCTCTTCTCCCCACCACTACAGCCTTTATGGGCATGATCTCCAATACGCGTGTCAGCCGCTTCCTTCAAGCTTAGCTCTAGGATGACCTCTTCGACCAGCTGCTTTCGCTCTGTTTGGCTGACAGATGATGGAAGCCGCAGTTGCGCCGCATACATCAAAGTCTCGCGAACAGTCAGCGTAGGAAGGAGTATGTCCTGTTGAATGACGTATGCGCTCCGTATAGACATTGGATCTTCACTGCCGTTGAACAGAGTACGGCCGGATCTTGCAAGACGACTTCCATGCATGCGTCCACTCATTTGATTTAGCAACGATGTTTTGCCGCTCCCACTTCCACCTATGATAGCCGTGAGAGAGCCTAGAGGTAGATATACAACGTCAGTGTATGCCTCACATGAACATCGTACATTGAACTCTGCTTACCACTTGGCATCTCTGCCGAGATGTCGTCAAGAATCGTCTTGACATGGCTTTGATTCGGTGGAGCTTTCTTCTTCGAGAAAAGTTTAGCCAGCGCACTGGGCGCTTCGTCGACGGAAACTGTAAGATGCTCGAGCGTTACAGAGGCTGGCTGAACTGCGTGTAAAGAGATGGTATTCCCATGGTGCGAGGCGCTGGTGGACGCTTGACGAAGTGAGTCGGTGTGTGGCGATTCATCCTTCGGTCTTGGCCCGTCTCTTATGTCGACTCTCTTCTCATAGTCTTCAACAGGTGTGTCCGTAATGTGATTGTCTTGCGGCTCCATTGTAATTGTGGATGGTGTGGCTTCTCATTGCGAAATGGTGGAAGAAGTAAGAGACAGCACCAGTCCTTCACACGGATCGATGCGCCATTTGGCGGCGCGACGCCTTCTCGCTTACCAGCCGAGGTGAGCTTGTGTCGCGGAACGGTCAACTTCCTGTCTGCGTATAGCACCCCACCGATACCAAATCCACATCAAGCGTGAGTAGTGACAGCGTGGTAGACATTGACAGTTCGACAGACTCTCGAAAGTTTCGCAAAGCCATAGTTATTAGCAAATGGCTGTCCCGGTCCCAGGGTGCGACCGTTGAGATCCAGAAATCGTGGCGGGAGGCGGCCCCTAGTCGCGCCTGGTTCCAACGTTAACGTGCCATGCCCGGCTGGGTCTCAGCGCGTGTGTCACGCGGCGTTCGGGGCTAGAACGTCCACGAACCAGCGAGTCGTGCATCTTGAGATGTTGTTGGTTGCCTCCGTGCTGAATTTTAGCGGCGCGGTCGTGCGTCGACAGTAGATCTTGCTGCCTCAACATCAGGTCCCGAGAATTTTCGTCCCATGTCTCCTCGTGACTAGATATACACAGGTCGCGTTGCGCACGTCCCAACTTGCCTAATGCGGCAATTTATCTCGCCTACCGTCGATTGCGGCAGACGTCGTAGACTTGGCGGCGGTCTACTTCGTATGCCAGCCGCGCCACCACACGTCCTTCACCACACCACCAAAACAGCAACACAAAACGCTAAGCGCTCATAACGGCACCCAAAACGTAGGCAGGGACAGTACGCGCGACTAGTTATGTAACATACTTTGCAAGAATAGAAACAGCTCGAAAAGTTCGAGAGAAAGAGCAGATAGCACATCTGGACCGTCACATCATGCGGGAGTACCACTACTGCTGGTCGTCGCCAACACTGTATGGAAGCCAGTACAATCCCGCCTCGAAGCCGTGAAACCACGAAGCGGCGAATCCCTTGAACACGCCACAGTGTGCTCCGACAACAACACACCGCTTTTTCCGTGGACTCATGCCAATCAACAGTCGCGCAGATCGCGGAGGTTTGTTCTCGTTCGTTGTCGAGAGGGAAAGGTAGGGACGTCCCTCACCTTCTATACGCTCTTATTCTCCGCAAAATCAAACACTCAAGGTTCAACCTCGGTTGGCATGTTCACACACACTGCACGAATACATGGAAGCAGTATACATTTGCTTATATGCAGCCGTTTGGGAGTTTCGGCAGAGATGCTGCCCGCTGAAGCTTGGTCCGTCGTCTGTCCTTCTCTATTTGTGAGTCTGGAGTCTTGAGAGTCCTGGAAAGAGACTAGTATTGTATCACCGGAGTAGCAATAATCCATTTGAGGCAAACAAGACTAAATGTACATGCATACATAGCTGACAAGCTGACCCGCAGGTCCCAACAGTCTCACATACCAGAAACCGAAAGCAATACGCCAATGCAAAACAATCTCGCCCAAGAATCTTCACACGAGGAGCACAGCAGCATCAAATCCGGTGGCACCACAAGTGCAAGCTCTGCCCTCCCGCGCGATTCCGGGTGTTGTCCCAGCCAGCATCTCCCATCGTCAAAACCCTCGATACGGCGTCGTTGTACTTGAAAGTCTGCCCCTTCTCCCACATGCCATTACCCAGCTCGATGCACTCGGTGATGGCCATGTTCTCGCACTCCTCGTTGGACTTCCCGTCATTCAGGACCTGAATGAGGCGGTTGAGGCCTGTCGAGGTAGACAGCTGGATAACCTCCACTTGGAACTGCGCACCAGGGCTAAGCCATGGGCACACGTTGCCCTTGATCCACATGACGATGCTATGGGAGGTGGCCTCGATCATGGTGACGCCGGGAGGAACACCGCCGGCGATCTGGGTGACCTCTTGCTGCGGCGGCTGCGAAGGAAAGCCCAGGTTGCCATCGTGAACAGCGGGTGCGGGTCGGGTATGCATCGTGTTGCCGCCCATCATGCCCATGCCCATGCCCATCATGCCAGGCATCATGCCAGGCATCATGCCCGGTATCATGCCCATACCCACACCCATTGCAGGCACATTTCCAAACGCCAGGCCGCCACCAGCCCACAGAGGTGCAGTCGGCATGAACGGCGGCACAACACCCGCGATCGCGCCCGGTGGAGGAGGAGGGAACGGCATGCCGCCACCAGCGTGCAATCCGAAACCTATGCCGCCGTGAGCTCCTGGCAAGAAGTTTCCAGTACGAATGGGTGCGAGAGGGCCCTGAGCGCCATGCGCCATGCCAAACATAGCTGGGTCCATGGCGCCGACACCTCCGAAACCGAGACCGTAAGGTGGGAAGACGGGTGGGAACGCACCTATGCCGACGCCTACACCAAAGGGTGGAGCGATACCGATCGCTGGGCCGCCGATACCAATACCGATTGGTGGTCCGTAGATGGGAGCTTGCTGGTGGTGTTGCTCAACGACGACTTGGTGACCCTGTCCTGGAGGAGCACCGGCGGGGGGCGCGTTGAGAGCTGGAGGAGGAGGGTCGCGGTTGATGTTGGGGTTGTTGGCGACGTTCGCGAGCCAGGGACCGCCAGACATGAAGAAGCCTGAGGACAAGAGATGTGGGTAGTGATGAAGGGTATAGAAGCCGAGAGTGCAGATACAGTAGCCGTCGCAGGGCTTACCGAAGTGCAGTCTTCCTGAGATGTGTGCTTGATCGATGAGTGGAAGAAGAGGATAGGATACTGAATGTGCAGCGAGGAAGTAGGGGCTTAAATGGAAATGCTGACATCGTGACGCGTTCGACACATGTGCGATGCGTGAAGTTTGGGCTGTTGGCATCGAGACATGCCACAACGATCGCCAGGAGTTCACATGCTGTTGCTATTCTGGGAGTGCTGCTGGCATGGGGAGGTGAAGTGTGTCGGATTCGTGAATCGCACAGGTGTTTGGGGAACGAACACATGGAGGTGATCGAACGTGGCATAATGCATTCTGGAATTGAAATGCTGGCCACACACAATACACGACCACAGGCTGTCTGCAGTGAAGCGTTAGAGACATTGAAAGTCGATGCAAAGTATGCTTCTCAGCAGCATCATGTAAAATTCAAGTGACTCATGCTTGAATGTGATGGCAATGGTTTGCTGAGTGTGACTGTGTGGATAAGATTGGCGTGGTGATCGTTTGACGCCACGCGAGGAAGCCACACGAGCTTTGTCGACTCTTACGCTGTTGGGCATTGTTATGTATCATATTATTGCGACACGATGGGATGCAGAACGCAAGAATCATAGTAATGGCGGTTACGATGTTAAGTTCTGTAGTGCATTTGCACGCTATGCTAAAAGATATTTACAATCGAAGTGAAGGGTGTCGAAGGATGAGACCACTGGCCTACATCAGCCAACGAAGTTGCCAGCATCGAACGCTGGACCAAATCTTTTCCTAGTAAGTGGCGACCTTTGGTCCGGGAACAACGTAGCTCTTGAAGTTGTTGTAGATGTTGGCGGTGTAACCAGAGTCAGTGGACTTGACGTGGCCTGGGATCTTGGTCGTAACAGAGGGCTTGCCGGAACCTCCTCCAGTAACCTTGATCTGCGCGCACGAAATGTAGAACTGGGGTGGCGAGCCGGGGTTGTGGATGCCGAGCTGCTCGATGCGGAGGAGGTACTCGCCGGCGGCAATTTGGCTAGGAATGGCGACGGAGTATGTGGCTGCGCAGTTATTAGCATTAGGTCCGTCATCTTGACTTCAGAGTTACATACCACTCATATCCCACTTGGCCTGGCCGGAGGAGAAGTCGGGACCGATCTCCTTGATCTTGAACCAATCTCCAGAGCCATCAGCTGATGCAGCGGTCGCGACCTTGCTCAAGTAGAACGAAACGGGTCCTTGATGGTAGACAGCCTGATCAGCTGTGAAGGACACGCTTGATCCAGCGGCGACAGAGACTGTGCCGGTGGACGATCCGCTTGCACCGTTGGTGTTGCACCGCAGAGCATTGTCAGTGAGGACAGTGACTGGCGAGTTGTTTGGTACGGGACGGATGTTCTGGACTGAGCAACGTTAGTTCGAATCTTACACAATCTCTGCTAGTTTTACGTACAGAGCGCGCCCTTGGCACCGTTCGCAGTGAGCTGCTGGAAGATGTAGTGAGCCTGGGTGACTTGACCCAGAGCCGCAAGGGCGATGGTTGCAACCGCAGTAGTCTTCATGTTGAGCTTTGGGGAGAAGATGAACGAGTGATGATAATCGAAGAGAACTGGAAGTGGTTGTGCAGTGTACGGGTCGACTCTTCCTGACCTTATATACTTCACGCTCGAAGCTCGCAACCTCAAAAGGTGAATATCTCCATATTACCTTGCCTGCGACATCCACAAGTATAGGCAATATGCAGTCTTGATTGGGTCAAGCATGACTCTCGATATGAAATCGACGTCACACTGCGAGTAGCGTGGCATCGTCCTGTCGGCAATCGACCCGCATCATGAGGCTGGCCGTTGTGCAATCTCTGCCGGTGGATGTTCTCACAGGCATCTTGGAACCGAAGTGTGACAAAGGGACTAGACTGGTGGGCTCAGCAATATCGCGAGGTAGGACGTTCACCCTTGACGAATATTGCTTGGGGCGTCGAGGAGATTTCGACCAATAGTCGCAAGGAGACAGCTGCAGGTGTGGGCACGAGTGCTGAGTGGATGAGGTGGGCGAATAGTGTAACAGGTCACGCTCCGACTAGATTAATATCTGGGGTAATATGTGCATAGTGGTCTTGGAAGGCCTAACACGGAACACGGGAACGAACAGAGAATATGAAAATTGGGACGAGGTTTCTACCAGATCCTTGGCTTTGTACCTGTGCTCGCATAGCCCTGTAAGGCATGCTACTAGGTATCGATAGGCCTTTGTAAGCGGGTGGTGAGGAAGTAATGATCCACGGCTGATCTGGCTCTGTCTGGGGCGAGCTATCCCAAGTGACAAAGGCTTTGGCCGTAGTCTTCTGAATGAACGCGAATTTATTTTGTTGCTGTACGTCTTGTTGCACAGTGATTGAGGTGACAACATGCGTTCTGGAAAGAAGAAAGGAAGGTTGCTTGAAACGAGGAAGTGGAGATGTGGAGCCATGTTTCGGAAGTACCTAAACCAGGCGAGGAAACAACGGAAATAAGCGATTCTTTCTGATCCTGACTGAAACGCGGGCGACCCGATGAAAATCTGCACTTATGCGCAGGTGACTATGAGCCCAGAGGGGCTGATTATATGAACAGCGTCTCCTGCCCATGGTCATCAATATCGGAGTCGTAATGCAGAGCAAAAACGCCACAAAGCCTTCCCAGGATGTTTCAACGCAGTCGCGGCTGCGTTGTTCATGTTGACGATGCTGGCGTAGGAAAAGATTGGTTCGTGGATATCGCCCGAGGTTGCACAGCATCGCGGCAGTCAACGTGGCGCTCGCTACCGGTTCCCAACTGTCGCAGACAGCAATCCTGGCTTTTCGTAGCCCCCATCACATCTTCCAGCCCATTTTCACCGTCCCAGAGCTCCATGCCACGATGTTGCCGTGATAGATCCAGTTCGCAGCTCCACCATTCTTGACCATAACCATGTCCTCCATGCCCAGAGTCGGTCCTCCACCACTGCGCGCAGGGTCACTTTCGATCTCGTCGTCGTCAGATCTATCTTCCTCCGGAGCAGAAGCTGTACTTTCTTCGCCCTCGAGCCCTTCTTCTGGCATACCTGAGAAGTGTTAGTAGCTGGTTCTTCATTTCGGCAAGGCGTCTGCTCGCAGCCATTGTCATCTAGGCTCAAGAACTCACGCTCCGAGGTGGACGTCCCTGTTGTGTCGTCTCCATGCATAGACGTCGCGCTTGTAAAGGGCCGAGCCGCTTCCCGACGGTATGCCGTGCTCTTGACAACTCCCTCGCGGTAGAGCTCGAAAGAATCCACGGAATCTCCAGCTAGAGGCTTGCTGATGCCAGTTCCTGTTGGTTGGGTCAAGGTGACCTTGGGCGCTTGTGCAAATGCGCCCTCCATGCGTCCTGGGCCAGTGATCAGGACCTCTTTCAATCCACGGATTTCGAGCAGCGCTCTGGCAACACTGGTCTCGGAACTCTGGAGTGCATAGACCAAGGCGGACTGCTTCTTTGCACTCAGTCCTCCACTGGCAACAAGCTTCTTCAAACGTGTACTGGCGTCTTCTGACGAAGCAGGCGAGGCCAAGTGGTAACTGTAGCGCGTGTATAGCGCCATACCTTTGACAACCAATTTGATTGCCTCAAACTGGTGGGGGTTTGTGCCATCGGTCCTTGGGTGGAGGGTCTGCAGGGCAAGTGCCAGGTAGAAGTTCTTGACTTCGTCGGCGTTGCTCGCATTGAGATGGGTTTCCAGGATGCGATTCCGCGCTGGTACATGCCCTGCTCGCTCTACGTGAGCGATAAAGATCCGAGCGTCTTTCTCGTCTTCCAGAATGATGTGACTCGGTGATGGCTCTCTTGCTGGCTTCGGGGGCGCTGACGTTGTCGGGCGCCTCGGTTTCTTCCTCGGAGTGGCTTGCTCGGAGTATTCTGCCTCCTTAGACGGATCCTGTGTTGACTTGGTGTACCGAGATTTCTTGGTCATACTCCCTTCTCCGGTCTGGCACCCTTCACCGTCCTCGGTTTGACTTTGCTGCGTTCTCTTGCGCTTACGAAAGTTTCGAGGCTCACTCACGTCGTGGGTAGTCTCTCCCACATTTGCGTCCACGAACAGGTTCGCGAGCTCATTCTTTGACATTCGTGACTGGCTCACTGAGCCGGAGCGAGTTGACGCAGATACAGTAGCTGCAGCTGCTGGATCGGTGCTCATATCTCGGGGAGGAGACCCTCCTTCCAAGCTATGTGCGCTTTTATCGCTGGAAGTGGCCATAGTATCTGGGTGTAAATTGAGGAGCGTAATCGAAAGTTGAGGAGCGTAATCGAAAGTTGAGGAGCGTAATCGAGAGAGCTTTTCAGAAGACGAGTGGGTTGGATGAGAAATCGAGGCCGACGGCCGTGAGAGGACTAGCGCCAGCACGTGGTGGAGGTGAATGCTAGCAACGGCTTAACATACCGCCGGAGGTCTCTACTGCGCTCTGGTCCATGATCTGAGCAGCTTAGAACACCTCGGGCTAACGATTCACGCAGCTGTTGGCGTACGCACAAAGCACACTGAAGCGCGGTCTCGAGAATACTGATTATGCTTGCCACAGGGGCAAGTCCAGACGGAATCCAGATCAAGCGCTATGACCACCCAACAAAGTCCACGAAGGGGTTGTTGTGTATATATGGAGGAAAAGGAGCACCGGAAACAGTAGGTTTAGGTGATTATAGATGAGATCATTGGCCTTTCTCTGTAGAGGAGAAAGGGGCCAGGGCAGTCTATATGGGCGAGAAGCGCTGAGCAAGCGAAAAAATACACGTGATAAGCCCAAAGGCGCTTCTCAGGTGTGCGCAGGCGTGATGGAGCACCTCAGGTGCGCCACAGTGTACTACGCCTTGCTGCACATGAACAATATAGAACCTGCCGCGATCCCCTCATGATGGCGTACTGGCCTTTTCATATGCCCTCCACCAGAGCGCAAGATTAGCGGCAACCAAAAGATCCATCATCTTCAATCCCTCGTCCTCTAGGATGATCTTGCCTAGCTTAGCCTGCTTTCCGCCAAACCCGCCTCCAGCAAATTCCTGCCCCAGCGATAGATCTAGCCGGTCTAAAGCATCCTTGTCTGGGGTTTCGTCTCTGTTGACGGAGACTGAAGAATTGTTGCGACTGTGACGACCTCGATGAAAGAAAGACGACCGTTTCAACGTCTCCTCATTTCTGGGCGTAGCTGGCAACGAGACACTCGGTAGATTAAATCGAAGCTCGCTGATGAATGCAGCAGCGGGCGGCGCGCCTTGTAGACCCGGAACAATGTGGCGACACTGTTGGGTGTCAGCGACGGGGCAAATACTGTTCAGCCGATGCTTCTCACCTTCAACGACCCGCCGCCAGCGCCCGTGATGAACTCGCAACGACCGTTCCATGGGCTGTTGAAAACGTAACCGCGGAAATTCGTCTGCCGATCTGATACTTGAATGGTGCTATACGCCTGGTCGTCGCGACTCAGGAATGCTGGTGCCTGATTTGTGCCGAAAGAATTACCTTCTGTCCGCATATCATAGCTGCCTCTTGAATCAGGTCGCCCAGAGTTGATGTCGTATGAACTGTTCTTGCGATGCCCAAATCCGCCATTGCTATACTGCGATCCCTCCATCCATAACCGTCTTCGGAACGTATTCTGAGAATTTGGGTCTATGTCCCCTTGCGGTGATGTAGGCAATGAAGTTGGTAAAGCGGACCCTGGCCGTGAGGATCGTATAGTCAACTCACTGAGCTGACTGTTCAAAGTCGGCCGTCCCGTGTCTTCCGAGTGCAAGAACTTTGAATAGCCTGGGTTCGTCACGTTGATGTACATTGGAGTGCCTGTCGCCTTCTTGGTGCCAGGGTCGTTGACTGTGGAGGACGACACTTCAAGATTAGGTGGGTCTTCGATGCGAGCCACGTTCCACTGCGCACCCGAAGCAGGGTCCCGGCGGATGAGTGTTAATGATATACCGACTTTCCGAGGCCGCTCTGGCGATTTCCGTGGAGAAGGCAACAAGTTTTGATTTTCTCTTTGATACTGGGGCGGATCGAAGGAACGCCTCGAATTGTAGTCTGGAGCCAGCATTGAAGCTTGTTGGCCGTAGGTACCTGCTCTCGCGTTCTGCCTATTGTCAAAGTCGCTAACGGGTGCAAGAGGCCCAGAAAGAGGCTTTCGTGCAGGGGGTCCAGCTGAAGGCCCTGGTACTGCCTTCCGTTGGACTACTGGTACCGGCGGAACATTTGAACTTTGCGAACGAGGTCCACGGTAGTCAGGCTCTTGGAACTCAGGGGGCATGATAAGGTCCGCATCTGCAGGCTGATCGACGTGGAGGAAGTACAGTGAGCTGGTGATGTCTTCGGCGGTGACGACCTTCTGACGCGGCTTCATGGGCGACAGAAAAACATCTAATCCAAGTTAGATCACATTTCAGGCGACACATATGACAGCCTTACCTTTGCTGCCCGGCACGCGTGCGATATAGAGCACCAGCGGTTCATGTCTCACGTGAGTCGGATTTCTTGGGTATGCGGGCGGGTTCGAGGCAAGTGCTGTGAGCGAAGACAGAGACCTAGCTTCGATGGCTGGTATTGACATTTGAGCTCGAGGTAGTGAGTGCGGAAGGCGTGATGATGGGAAACGATAGCTACTGAAGGCCTATAGCAAATACAAAATGAGGCGAAATGTGTGAGTGTGAAGCTGAGGTTGAGCTTGCGTGCGCGTGCGTGGCTGTGCAGGCCTCACCAACAGTTTCTTTGGAGCTCTTGCACAGTGACGATCATGCTCATATGAATGCAGTGCAGCGTGGATGTCAGCGAGTGTCACCAGGCAGATCGCCCGCCCAGTATGGAAGCACGATGCTGGTGAAAGGCGCACGAGCAAGATGTCAGATTCGGTGGAGGCGGTGATAATAGTGGAGTGGCAGCCTATTGGCCGGTTTGTGGTTCAGTGGAGGTCCCTTAGCGCGAAAGTGAGATTTCGGCCAAGAGTTCGACTTCGATTTTCGCGACCACCGGCTGCAGCGCACACGACACACCTGCCGCCGTCCACCGAGCCCACTATACCTCTGCCAGTACACTGAGTACGCCGAGACTACGACCTAGTGATCTGTATACACAATGGGCGACACACTCGAGGTATGCATAAGGAAGGCGCCTCCGCAACGCTCTTGCCGCTAACAAGAGCCCCAGGAGCGATTGAAGAGCCATGCTCGGGCCTTCGAGGGCCTGATGTCACTCATTCCGGCCAAAGACTACTACGGCAAGGACGAAAGTATCACAAGCGTAAGATTTGCCCCGCCAAATAGCAGAGACTTCACCTGACCGTCCATCTCTCAGACCCAATGGCAAAAGAAGACGAAACAGACTCTCGAAGAGAAGCAGGCGGCGAAGCGAGCGAAGCTGGACCCCGCCTCACACAAGTCGGCCAAGGATGTCATGGACGAGAACGCCCTGAAGCGAAAACGGGAGCTCGAAGGCGAAGCGTCCGACGCCGCGTCGTCGGATCTGGATATGGACGTTGAGCGCGAGAAGCCTTTGCAGGGGATCAAGAAGGCGAAGAAGCAGAAGACCAAGGCGCCTGAGCCAGAGGCGGATGCTAATGGTGAGGAGGTGGAGGAAGAGGCCACGAACTTGACCAAAGCCCAGCAGAAGCTCGCGGCCAAAAGGGAGAAGAAAAAGGAGGCGAGGGCGACAAAAAAGCTCAACGAAGACAAGAAGAAGGCGCAAGGAGCCGTATTCAGCAAAGGCCTCACCAAGCCCTCCGAAAGCGAAGACGAAGTCAACGAGGACGAAGATGACGGCATATTGGACCCAGAAGATCGCATAGAAGCCCTCGATGTCAGCGGTCTCGTCGAAGAGGGTCAGTCCACCGCTCCTTCCACTGCAGCAGAGTCCAATTCTTCCACAGCATCCGTCGCCTCTGCCGCTTCCTCTACGTCATCAGCACCACCTACCTCCGAAGTACCACAAGCACAAGCCAAAAAGCAGAAGAACCCGTTACCGATCGACGATAAAGCGCGCGAACTTTTCCAGGCTCGGCTCACTGCCAAACTCGAAGCAATGCGCGCATCCCGCAAAGCAGACGGCCCTGACGGCCGTCCGGCAAAGAACCGAGCAGAGCTGATCGAATCGCGGCGAAAGAAGGAGGCAGATCGAAAGGCCGCTAAGAAGGCGAGCCGGCAGGAACTGAAAGAGGACGAGCAGAGACAAAAGGCAGAGGAGCAGCTTGCGCGTATAAGAGGCGGGTCTGGATCGCCCTCGATATTTGCACCACGGTCGCCGGAAAGCGAGCGCAATTTCAACTTTGGACGAGTCGCCTGGCAAGACGGCCAACAACTAGAGAGCACACTTTCGAAATTCCAAGAGTCACGAAAGAAGAAGGGCAAGTCAGACGCAAAGACCGCATTGGACGCTGCCACGAAGAAGCAAGCACGCATCAACGGGTTCGACGAAGACAAGCGCAAGGACATCGAAGAGAAGGACCTCTGGCTCGCAGCCAAGAAGCGAGCACAAGGCGAGAAAGTTTTTGACGACGTGAGCCTCCTCAAGAAGACGCTCAAGCGCCAGGACAAGCAAAAAGCCAAGAGCAAGCAAGAGTGGAAGGAGAGGTTAACGAGCGTGAAAGATGGCAAGGAGAAGAAGCAAAAGAAGCGCGATGAGAATTTGAAGAAGCGGAGAGAGGAGAAGGGGCAAAAGGGCAAGAAGAAGGCCAAGAAACCCGGAAAGAACGTGAAGAAGCGTCCGGGCTTTGAGGGCACTTTTAAGGCACGGTAAACGGATATGGGATGTGGCATTTTGTTGAAATCATGTTCAAAGTCATGTATTACTGCGCAGCATTTGGCGTTTTGATACCATTTCGCGGCCGGCATTGTACTGAGCGGTCGGCGTATGCATAGCTTGAATATTACAAGTCCTTCTGTGGTCCTTTACTCGCTATCTCACATATCCACAACATGTAATCGAATCCAGACTGTCCGTAAACTGCCAGATCGAGTTGAGGGAGTTGCATGTGTAGGGAATGCTTGAGGGTCTGCTTCAGGTCTCCATTTCTCCTATTTATACAAGTCCATCTTCTAGCACAAGCAACGACCACCCCATTATCTGTATGGAGCGTCCGCTCGGGCAGCGGCCGCAATTTCGGGCTCCCACTTGTCTCCGTTTGCCAGCAGCTTCTCCTTGTTGTACAGCAGCTCCTCTCTCGACTCCGTCGCATACTCTGCGTTGGGTCCTGGTCCTCATTAGTCACATCTTCAAGCTACGCGTGGTGTGTCAAACTTACCCTCTACGATGGCGTCGACCGGGCAGCTCTCCTGGCACAGACCGCAGTAGATGCACTTTGTCATGTCGATGTCGTATCGTGTTGTCCTCCTGCTGCCGTCCATACGCTCCTCAGCCTCGATTGTGATGGCCTGCGCAGGGCAGATGGCTTCACAGAGCTTGCAGGCGATGCAACGCTCCTCTCCTGTTGGGTACCGTCGCAGAGCGTGCTCGCCTCGGAAGCGGGGCGAAATGGGGCCTTTCTCGAAGGGGTAGAAGATGGTGTATCTGCAGCGCTGTCAGGAATTGTGTCCCTCCAGAACTGACAAGCGCAGGGCTCATTTGGCGCTACTCACGGTGGGCGAAAATACTGCTCCAGCGACACATACATGCCGCGGAACATCTCCAAGAGCAAGAAATACTTGCCCGCGCGGTCCAATGCGCCCTCACCCTCGTCCCACCGCTTCGGTCGAGGTAACCGGAAGTTGGGCGGCGGTGGTCCTGACGGGGTGGCGGCTCGGCGGACTGTGGTGGAGAAGAAGGCAACGGTGGCGGGCGAGGGGAGGCGCCCTGATGCGAACTGCGAGGACCGGAGCAGCGTCGCAGCTGAGGGACCGCGTGCCAGCATGGTCAATGGCTTCGTGCTGGCCATTATGGGCGCTGGAAGCGAGTGTGGCGGATTGTGGTGTAGACTGCGTTGACGTGAAGTTGTTCGAGGCACGACGTCGGGCTTGGGAACGGACGAGCTGCTATTGGCCAAGAATTCGATGACAGCAGCGACGACGAGAGGCGAGAGCAGCGCAAATGTAGGTAATTGTAGGATGCAGAGGGACTGCAGAGGCAATAGCTGAGCTTTGGATTGATTTCAGCGAATTCACGGGTAGAGTCGAAGGTCGAGCATGTTGCATTCGATCCTGCTTACATAACAGCGCCAAAGTTCTGTGCTCTACCTTCGTCGAGCGTCACCACCATCGACACCCATTCGCCAACCCACCTCGAACCGCCGCACAAATCCTCACCATGTTCCGAACTGCGCTCCTCAGATCCGCACGGTCAGCTGCCCGCGCTGCACCCCAATGCCAGGCCGCAATGGCTCGCCCCGTTGCGCGGACGTCTTTCATGCAGCCCAAGCAAATGACACCATCCACATACTTCCAGGCAGTCCGATGCTACGCCGCGAGCGCTGGTCTCTCCCAGGAAGAGGTCAACGGCAGGATAATGGATCTCCTGAAGAACTTTGACAAGGTACCGGAGACGCACTATGCGATTAGACCATGGCTAACTTTTGTCTCAGGTCCAGGACGCTTCCAAGGTATACCGGATGTCTTCGGGGTCATATTTCATGTGCTAATGCAGCGGCAGCTCAACATCGAGTCCCATTTCCACAACGACCTCGGACTGGATAGTCTTGATACTGTAGAGGTCGTTATGGCCATTGAGGAGGTTAGTACTGTCGAATGAGCCACGGACAACACAGCTTCTAACTCTGCGCAGGAGTTCAGCATTGAGATTCCTGACAAGGAGGCCGACGCTATCCACAGCGGTAGGTTGTTACCCAAGTGTCGACTGCATGTATTCTAACTATTTTCAAGTCAAGCAAGCGGTGGACTACATCCTAGCTCAGCCTGACGGTAAGCATAGAAAGACTGCACTCCCAACACAATACTGACTGGCATACAGCGCACTAGAAGACTTGCCTTGAAGACGAGGGGGAGTGATCAAGGACATGGATTTGGGCCGTCTACCGGCGGTGTTAAGTATGCATGTAAAACAGCCTGGACGCGAATGAATCCATGACCGAAAGATTCTGTACACTTCTCCATGATACTGCACATACTTTGTCTCAATTGGTTCAGAACAAGCCCGCATGCATAATAGTAAAGAGCCGCAGCTTATTGCTGTGAGTGATGTCTCTTACCAGTTACCCATAGTCCTCTTATATTCGCCTACCGTTAGCAAATAGAAGTACAAATATCGCTTGCAGCCGACATCTGAATTGGACAGGCAGCGGAGATGTGGCGATGCAGGCGGAGTGTATGCGCCTTGGCATTACCGAGCGTTCCTGCCGCTGGTAGGTAATGGTCACACGAAGCACGTCTCCCACTTGCACTCGTACACGCAATTCGCAATCACCCCCTATACATTCAACACCGTCGCTACTAAACATTACACCCTTTGCCGCCGTCGAGCCTTTCTCCCACAGCGGTCCCGCGTCTGCGCTGCCCGAGCGCCCGCATCCCTGTGCTCGTTGAGGAGCGTTGCCAATTAATTCCACCGAGGCACCACCCCCACCCCATTTCACGACCACGCGCAATGGCCTCGAGCTCCGGACTGACCCGACGAAGAGGCGGTGGCGGCGCTGCAGGCAATGGCGAGGACGAAAGCAGCCGGGTCAGCTCACCAGCACCGAAGCGCAACGACGACCGGACCCCAGAAACCGCGTACGAGAACTCTGAGAATGGCCACAAGATCGCGTTCGACCCTCGGGACATGAGCGAAAGCGCGGAGCGGAGCAAGCAACCCAAGTTGACGCTGATGGAGGAGATCATTCTCATGGGCCTAAAGGACAAGCAGGTGCGTGGCGCGCAAGCTGGCGGGACGTGATACCAGAGAGGCATGCTGATTACAGTAGGGATACCTCTCTTTCTGGAACGACAACATCTCCTACGCACTGCGAGGCTGCATCGTCATCGAGTTGGCTTTCAGGGGTCGTGTGAGCATGACGAAGGACTCTTCGCGGCGGCGATTTCCCCTGGCAGACCGTGTCATTGAGGTCATTGACGATACGTTGACCGGGGAGGTGCTGCTCGACGAGGCCCTGAAAATGATGAAGTCCAGCGAAAAGATGAGTGTCAACTCATGGATCGATCTGATGAGCGGTATGTCTCGTATGATAATGAATCTGGGCCTACGGAACTAATACTGTGCGCAGGAGAGACATGGAATCTGATGAAAATCGGCTACCAGCTGAAGCAAGTCCGCGAGCGACTGTGCAAGGGCCTTGTCGACAAGGGCATTCTGCGCACAGAAAAGAAGAACTTCCTGCTCTTCGACATGGCCACACATCCAGTCGCAGACGGCGGCGCGAAAGAGGAAATCAGACGTCGGGTCCGGAACGTCCTCACAAACCGCACCGTTGTCCTCCCTGGCAGCCAGTTTCTGCCCGAAGAGCTCGAATTCAGGGTGCTGCGGACAATTACGATGGTGTGCGCAGCTTACGCAGCCAACGTACTTGAAAACGCGTTGACGACGCTTGGACACGAGGCAAGGGAGCGGGCATTTGCGCAGGTGGATGAGTTGCTGGCAGAATACTCACAGTATCCATTTGCAAGGCGCTCAGGTGGCTCACAAGGCGTCGGAGCCAACCTGGGTCAGGTCATCTCGGACGAAGTCAACGGCTCCAAGGACAAGGAACTTCAGCTTGAGGTGAGTGGCCAGAACTACTTTTTTCTTTGGAAAACGTACTAACGAACTCCAGGTGGTCTCGGCTTGCCTGAGTGTGTTTACGAGACTCGACTCGCTGCTTTAGAGACATCACAGGCGACCATTTTGGGCGCTGCTACAACGTGATAGATCAAATGTGCCAGAGGTTCTTGGATGCCGTAATACACAGGAGCGTACCATGAATTGGTATGCGATGCATTGCTGCTTGTTATTCTCCTTCCGTAGCGAGCAAAAGGTCAAGGAGGTGTACGGCGTTGAGCCTTACTGGGTTCAGAGGAGTCATGTTCAATTTCTGGGATATACCAGACTACGAATCTATATCTTAATCCAAGCCCGTTTAGATGTTGTGTGTACTGAGTACACAACGTAATACCAGACTGTAGCCAAGCTGATTAGAATGATTGCTTGGAACTCTCCCCAGAGACTGTCTACCGTCAATTTGTTGAGGAATCAAAAAGATTGTGCTAAGACGAAGTAGTCCCAAAGCTCACCACACAGTATCCTACCATCTCCGAGGCAGTAAAACAACTTTCGCATGTGCTTGTTGATGTATCTCAGACTTGTGGAGACCAATGTCAGCTAGCGCTACCAGCTCAGCATGTCACGTGGCACAAGCAACTGCTAGGAACAGACGTGGAGGTATTGTAAGTCATGTAGATACGACAAGTCGCAACAGTATGGTCAGTCCTGGCTCTAATTAGCATCCGAGGGAGACTTCGCCAAAGCCGTCGCGCCATCTTTGCGTCTTGCTGGGTCTTGCGTCCAGTAGCGCCTAATTCTGGGCGGTTTGAAGCGGGCAGCGCCAGCTGAAAGGAACGTGTGCCTGACACTCACACATCATTCCAAGCTTATCCACCGCGCGCGACCCCGCCCTCACTAAGGTACAGTGTAGTGTTTCGCCGGTTTAGGAGTGCCTAATATCTCGCCTGCCTAAGCCTTACCGCCGCGTGCGCGTGCTGTTACCGTTCGCCGATCGGCAGTTCTTGCCTCTGCCAGCCAAACAGGAGGCCCAGCCAGTGACGACGCGCAAATTGCATGGTCCCATCGATATCGGTATGTGTTTTTTCTGGTTGCGACTTGGTCGCTGGTGATATCTGTCGCGATGCAGTTTGCTGTTTGAGATGATTGATGGCGACGTGCGCCGCCCATTGTCGCTCACCCCTTCTGGCCCGGTCGTGCCTGCCTCGCCTCGATACTGACGCCCGACGCAGCATCCATCGCAGCATTCCATCTGCATGCCTCGGCTTTGATCGTAGCACTTCCCCGGGTCGCACCTGCTGCGCGCAAAACATGACCTCATCGCCCGAATCGAACGGCATCAACGGAGAAGGGGCGGGCGCCGTCCAGCTGCCCAATGCCTCTCCCAGCACCAGCGGGCCCGACGCGTCGCAGGACAAGGGCGCCATACTCAACGGCAAGCAGAAAGCCAAAGCCGTGCTGGCGGCCTCGGGCCTGAAGATGTCTGACGCGATGGGCGACATGGCATCGTCAACCCGCGCGCACGCCAATGGCGCGTCGCCGAGCAGAAAAAGGTCCCGGTCTGGCACGCGCGTGTCTTCACACACGCCTGATCAAGGGGCTGGCGAGGATGCGAAGGCTATTGAGAGCCGCCGGAACCGTCTGAACATGTACATCGCACGCGACTTGCAGGACAGCGTTATCAAGCGGGACCGCGAAACACTCTACTCAAACGCCGTGTACGCAGAACGAAATGCCCTGCGAGACGAATACCAGCACGTGCTCTATCCGGAGCGGCGACGCGATCCCGGAGCCATATTTGGGTACGGATATGCTGGATACGGCAACGGAGTGACCAACGTACCGCCCGACCCACGACATCCCAACCTGCCGCGCCTCGTATATCCATCGCATGCAAAGCGTGCTGGTCGTCGCCATGCGCCGCAGCTAAAGGTCCAAAGAGAACAAGGCGCTCAGCAGGCGGAGCAGGTGGAAGAGCTAGTACCAGTGCGCTTGGATATCGAACTGGACAGGCTGAAGCTGCGAGACTCCTTTACTTGGAACCTCCACGACCGCGTCACCGATCCCATACTGTTTGCGCAGACTCTAGTCGAGGATTTCCAGATACCCCCCGAGCTCCGTCAGAACATCGTGCTCCAGGTCGATCGCGAGATCCACGAGCAGATACAGGACTACTACCCACATGCATTCTTCGACGACGAGCCGCTCGATCCCCACCAGCCATACAACACATACAAGAACGACGAGATGCGAATACTGATCAAGCTGAACATCACCATTGGCCAGCACACGCTTGTCGACCAGTTCGAGTGGGAGATCAACAACCCACTCAATGCGGCAGAAGAATTCGCACGGCAAATGGCAGCCGATCTCTCACTGTCCGGAGAGTTCACAACTGCAATTGCGCATTCCATACGGGAGCAGTGTCAGTTGTTCACCAAGAGCCTATACATCACTGGCCATCCGTTTGATGGACGCCCCGTCGAAGACACAGACATCCAGGACAACTTTCTGGCTTCTCCCCTGCCCTCGGTGTTCCGCCCAATGCAGTCAACAAAGGACTACCAACCCTACCTGTACGAATTGAGCCACGCCGATCTGGAAAGGAACGAGCTTTCCATAATGCGAGAACAGCGACGGCAAAAGCGCTCCGTCAACCGACGCGGTGGCCCAGCGCTTCCTGATCTCAAAGACCGCCAGCGCACTGTCCGAACTCTTGTCGTATCGTCCGTTCTGCCAGGCGCCGCTGAGTCTCTTGAGGAGAGCCAACTTTTCAAGGTGACCCGGAAAGCAAGGGAGGGTCGCCGCCGTGGCGCTGAGGGCAGCTCAGACGATTCGGACAGTGATGATTCCGTGCTTGAGTCTCCCGCACCCGCACAGATGACTGGAGGAACCGCGAGAACAAGAGGCATGCGTGGAGCAGCGACAGCCGCTCAAGTAGCCATGAGATCGGCGCTAGGACGGTCAGCAACGCCGGAGGTTGCTACTCTACAGAGTATGCACGAGAGCAGGTCGACAAGATCATTAAGATACGAAGCACGCGACGAAAGTGTTCCGGAACCTACCACACTGATTGTCAAGCTTCGAATATCGTCAGCCAAGTTACGAGAATGGCAGCGGAACCCAAGAGCTTTTGCAAAGCCTGCCGCCACGCCAATGATGGCACCAGCGCCACCACCATCGAGGAATACGCCTGTCGCCAACTCCATGCCACCGCCTCCTTCGCCTGCTATGCCTCCTCGTTCAGTACCAGGCGCTCCAAAAACTGCAGACGGTTCTCCTCGTCCTCCCGTCACCCCGAGTCCTGCACCACAGCCGCAGACCAAGTGGCAGTATAAAGGGAACGGATCACTGGAGGCGCCGTGGCCGGCGCCTGCTGTATCACAACACGTAAGTCACCTCCATGCAGCATCTAAAACTTTATACTGATTGCACACAGCCTCCACCACCTCCTTGGCTCCTGCAAGCCCTGCAAGATTTGCGGGACCGGAATCCAGGCGAAGCTTTCGAATCCACAATGCGCTACATGGTCATGAACGAAGCACATCAGAACACAGAGACGGGCCAGATCGAATCCAGGCAGGTCAAGCTTGAACTCCTTCCGACCACTTCTCCGCTACCAGCCAACCACAAAGCGTACTTCTTGCCTAGGATTAGGTGTCTGGATTGCCCTGGCAGACTCTACAATGCTGGTCCCGAACACACTGTCAGCAATTTTGAGCTACATCTCAAGAACCGCGGCCACATGAAGAACGTAGCTGATCGGACAGGCAAAGGCGTTTAGAAGGCTCCGATATCTCCCTGGAGCCATTGATACACTCCGAAAAAGTGAACAGTAGGGAATGTATTCAGGAAACGCACGGCGCATTGGGCATGAGTCTTGTATAAAACCGTATATCAAACCTTTCTTAATCCGCGCTGGTCATTGTGCTGGGTACAGTCGGCGTCTATTTTGTTTAGCTTGCAAGTGCAGTCCGGTAGTATGACCCGTCTTCGAGGCTGCTTCCAGGTCGGTATATCAGTGGAAGCACAATATAGGGTTGTCAATTGTCACACTTCTTGTACTACTTCGCTCATGCTGTTTTCTTGGTAGTGATGAAAGATACACCATGTTTGATAGTTGTGAGGCTGTACGGCATACACGATGCATGTTCTTTAGCTACTTGTCTTGAAAACCTTGACTTGAAGGAAGAAATGATGTGGACTTACTGCAGGCTAGTACATACGAGCGAAAATGCCAGGGTATCTGGATCAACGCGTTATAATTCGACAGCACACTTCCCGGACATAATTTGATTGTGCAGTATTTTATTGAGGTACGTGGGTACGAGGTGCAACTGATGGGTGACAGGGACCGGCACGTCATTGGAGTTCACCTGCAGTTTAGCGAGAGCACCCCTCAATCAGTGGGGCAGCTCAAAACAACAGGCACCACACGACACACGAACCCCTTCCAGATCTCGACTCGATCTGCCAGTCCCTTAACACACACAAAAATGGCCGAAGAAGCAGTGACAGGTACGTCTGGAGATCCGGTCGCACACTCGCCAGCTACAGCGCCACAAGAGGCAGAATTCAGGCCTGGTCGCATTGTGTCCAGCAGTCACAGTCACAGAAGCTAATCGCGAGAACCAGATTATTCGCTCGCAAACCCGGACACCTTGACAAAGTACAAGGTTGCCGCTGAGATTTCCCAGAAGGTCCTCAAAGAGGTCTCAGGTACGTCGCAAAAACTAGAATACGATTTGACAGCGAATAACACGGTCGCAGGATGGATCAAGGCCGACGCTAGCATCGTCGAGCTCTGCGAGCGTGGAGACACGCTGCTGGGCGAGGAGGTCGCCAAGGTCTACAAGGGCAAGAAGGTGCTCAAGGGCATCGGACACTGCACCACCATCTCCCCAAGCTCCTACGTCACCCCGTATACGCCTCTCAAGACAGACGCCGAAGAGGCCGCCGCGACACTGAAGGCAGGAGAGGTTGTCAAGATCCAGCTCGGCGCCCAAATCGACGGATTCTGTACCATCGTCTGCGACAATGTGCTTGTTGGGGGTGAAGGCGAGACCACAGGACGCGAGGCGGACCTCCTTCTGGCGACACACTACGCGAACGAGCTGCTGCTGAGGCTGATGGTCCCGCCAGGTCTGGTCGCGCAGGGCGACGAGGAGGAGCAGAAGAAGGCGTCTTCAAGGAAACCCTACACGCAGACCCAAATCACGCAGATGCTCGAGAAGGTCGTCAAGGCATACGACTGCAACCTGGTCGAGAGCACCACTATCTGGCAGTTTGAGCACAACGAGATCGAGTCGAAGAAGAAGATCATTCTCGCGCCCGGCGAAGGCGTTAAGGGCGAGGGTCTGCCAGAGGTCGGTGAGGTATGGGGTGTTGAGATGGGCGTCAGTCTGGGAAGTGGAAAGGTCAAGAACAACGGCAACAGGACAACTCTACACCGACGTACAGAGACCAAGTACCAGCTCAAGCGCCCAACTTCGCGGTCGCTTCTTTCGGAGGTCGTGAAGAAGTTCGGCACATTCCCTTTCAGTCTGCGACAACTTGAGGACGAGAAGTCCGGAAAGGTCGGTGTCGTTGAGTGTGTCCGTAGCGGCGTGCTCCGCCAGTACGAAGTTGTCGTCGACAAGGACAGCAAGCCTGTCGCTAGGCTGTTCACCACAGTCGGTGAGTACTAGCCGTTTCTCTATAATGACATATAGCATTACCACTAACAACATTACAGCCATCACCAAGAACGGCATGCAGCGCCTTGCACAGCCCCCAGCCCTGGATCTGGAGAAGTACAAGTCCGACAAGAAGATTGAGGACGAGGAGATTTTGAAGATCCTCGAGCAGCCAATCGGCAAGACATCAGTCAAGAAGAACAAGAAGAAGAAGAAGAAGCCCGCCAAGAAGGTTGCACCGGGAGAGGCTGCTGCTGAGGAGGAAGAGAGCGGCGATGAGGAATAGATGCCTACTGAAAGCTCAAAGGGGGAATGAGGAGAAAGCAAGCTCCATGAGGAGTAGTCGAGTTCTACCTCGCGGATCTTCGTAGGTTGTGATCTAGCATCAACATTTGGTTCGCATCAAGCGTGCCAGGTAGTGGCTTCGATAACCTCAAAAAATGTACATTTTATCTGGCACGATTCCGCCTCGAGATCTGTCCGGCCGATGGCTTACCACTAGTTCTGCGCACATATGACAGATAGCTACTTTCATAGTTATCTCACAGGAGTGTGACGCGTCCGCGGGGACTTCTCCTTGTCATTGTGGATTACTGTCGTTTTTTCAGCTTCCAACGTTTGCTAACAGTCATGTAGGTCGGCAAGGGGTGCAATTTTATAGACATTGGAAGGATACTGGCACTGGATTAGGGGGTAGCCATGAGTGATTAGGCCAACTTGCGACGGTCGTCAAGGTCTGGTAGGAGACAACATTGGGAGTTACATTATAAGTCGCGGTTGGCTACCATCGAGGGGACTGCAAATTTTGTACAGTATCTTACCTAGAAATCAGAGATGGATTAAAGAACTTCTTAATACGAATCGTGCTTGCAAACCACGGTTCACGATGAAGGCACACTACGAAGTCATGAAAATGCGTGGCAGAGCGTGACATGCAACCCCTGAATCTGACGTGAACAGCATGTGACGATGTTAGAATGCAGCAATACTGAATGCTCTCAGAATGACAAGCAGTATCTACGATCATCCCACGTGGCTAGGACAAGCGTGCAAGTGAGGGTGAAGTCTCGGAAGAGGCGGAGGCATCCATGGATGTTCATCTGGGAGACCACGACGCGGCACCACCTCCTGTCCACCTCACAACCAAATTCTCGGTACGCTCAAGCAAAATCCATCAGCTTTGACGGCAGCATCTCAGCGTCATTCCCGAGTGATTAGGAGACTTTGCGACATTCGCATTTGGGGGTGGTTGCGTGGCGAGGGCCCGGACGTTTTGGAAGTGTTGCTGATTAAGACTCCTTCGATTTGTACATCTCAGGCCTCATCCTCACGCTCCCCCATCCGACCACAGCCACGCACCCGCACAACAAAAGTGCATTAATTCGTGGGCCTGTTTGCGCAGAAGGCCGAGCAAGGGCAGCACGTGCGGTGAGTCCTGATTCCACGCCTGGCTGCGACGGGGCATCACGCTTATAAGTTGTGCAGTTCCTTCACGTCGCCATGCCGTCCCTTCGTAAATCCGGGCGCGCTCCACCACCACACAGCAGCACCACGCCCTACGCCTCACCCACCGACACGCCTGGCGACTCCACCGGCCCCAAGCGACAGAGCCTCATGACCGAGTGGACTGAGCCGGCGCCCCAGACGCTCGCCGCATCCTACGAAGAGCACGGCTTCGCCAAACACGGCGTGCTGGAGAACATGGCGCCCCTGGGCGTGCCTCCCTCGGCGAAGGTGAAGCAGCGCACGCGCACCATGGGCGAGGCGGCCGCCCGCAATGCGGCGTCGGGCAAGGGCAGCGCCGGGGTTGAGTTTGGCGACGACGTCGCATCCACGCCAGAGGTCACGCCCGCGCGCGAGCTCGAGTACGACAGCGCTGAGCGGCCGGACGAGGACGAGATGCAGATCGACTTCCCCATGCAGGACGAGGACGAGGACGACGACTACAACCCGGGCAAGGCGTCGAAGAAGAAGGCCAAGCTCGCCAAAACACCCGTCAGGGGCAAGACGCCAGTCTCCGGAAAGACGCCCACGCAGGGCAAGACGCCAGTCAAGAGCAATGGGGCAGCACTCACTGCCAGCCCCGCCGTGCAGCCGGTCCAGCCTGTGCCGCTGCCACACTCCACACACGCCCACGCGTCCACCCAGCGCATCCACACCGCGGTCAACGACGCCATCATGCGTGCAAACATGTCGGGCAGGCGCCAGATAGGCATTGCGCTGAAAGAGATGTGGGAGATCAGCAAGACGAGCCCGGTCATCGCAGATGCCATGGACGCTGTCATCCACGAGAAGGCCAACGCAGAGCAGTACCAGGCATTCCGCACCCTCATCAAGCAGTCTCGTAAGCGACAGCGCAACGAGGCCAAGCTGGAGCGTCTGCAACACGCAAATGGCGGGCGACTAGGCGGTGGCTATTACGGAGGCTCGAGCCAGCAGCCTTCACCGCGAGCTAGCAGCGAGCTGACCCACGACGACTCAACCTCTGCTTATCTGGACACGGCCGAACCAAAATTCGCCGTCCCCTCGACTACTGCGACAACAAGTGCCCATCGCGCCCTGCAACAGTCTATCGAGCAAAATTCGGGTTCCGCCCCACCTCACCCTTTCAACACGGCCCCGGCTATTCCGGCAACAGATACGTCTGCTGAATCAACACCACGGCTGTCATCAAAGTCGCCTCGCAAGCGGGCTGCAACGAACGGCCGTGCAATGGACATCGATGGCGGTCTGTCTACGACAGCGCCGACGCCCGCAGGCAAGTCGCCTCAGTCTGGTGGTGGCAGTGACTCTGAGCTCTCGGACGTCAACGAAGAGATCGTGCAAAAAGGCATGCCAGAGCCAGTGCAAACAAATGGCAAGGCTTCGTCCGCTGCAGCACTTGCCGCAAAGAAAATCAAGAGCGCCGCTTTTGCCCGTGCTGCGAAGAAGTCGAAACCGAATGCGGGCAAGCTCTTTGGCAAACACGCGCACAAGATGCATCAACCTACGCCTGAGCAGCTGGAGGAGCTTGATAGGGCGTATGAGCTGCGGAAAGAGCTGGTGAAGCAGCAGCCTATACGACAGTTCGACACAGGCCTCATACAGGTGTCGGACGTGCGCTTCGACGACGAGATCAATGACACAGAGTCTTTGACCGAGTCGCAGATTGCTGTAGGACCTCCAGTGAACTCCGATCAGCCGCGTAGAGCAGGTCGATTGCCGGGTGCAAAAAGGCTACGGGACGAAGGTTACAGGTTCTCGTCACCACTGGCGGAGTCCGGTGCAGGCACACGTCCCTCGACCCCAGCAGTTGGCCCAGCTCCCAAGAAGATCAAACTGTCTCACGGCAACGCTGCAAGAACAAAACGATCGTAAGTCTCTCTGTGACACATGCAGATGTTGGCCGATGCCAGTACCCGCTGCGGCGCAGGGGTACCGGTGTCGACTGAGCAAGCTCTACGTGTTTGCAACGCACTTTTCCCAAATTCCTGTCGAATCATCACACAAAGACTAACTATATGTGCATAGACCGGTTAAGAGCCGAGAGGGAGGACCTATTGCTGGTGTAGCCTATGTGAACGGTGGCGGTTCGAGACAGCTGGGGCCTGATGACAATGACCCAGTAAGTGCCACTCATTTTCCCGAAGCATCCAACCACACCATTCCTCTTCCACCACACAACCCATCAACAACACTCACTTTTTTTTTCACCCCCATCGCAAATGTTACTCGCAACAAATTTAACACCTCTCCGTCTACCGATATCTCCTCCACTTTCGGTCTTATCTTCGCCACTAACCGAGTGCCAGAATTCGCCGCAGTCAGAGAGCGACGACTACTGCTCAGCCTGCAAAGGCACAGGCGAGTTTGTTTGCTGCGAAAGCTGTCCACGCGTTTTTCATCTCTTATGCTGCGATCCACCGCGTCTGGATGTCCCAGACGACGAGTTCTACTGTTACGAGTGCAGAGCGAAGAGTTCGGCCGATGAGTCCGCTGCCGAGTTGTACCCAAGCCTTGGGCCGCTCTTCAAACACATCAACCGCACAAACCCTCGCGCGTTCGCCCTACCAGCCGAGATACAAGATCTGTTCGAGGGTGTCTCGGCACGAAGTGATGGCTCGTATTTTGAGGAGGTCAAGAAGTTCCCACTGTGAGTTTGACGCGTCTTGTCGCGTGATCTGACACTGACGCGAAACAGCGCAAAGAACAGTGGCTACGGTCACACGAAGCCCGACTACACGAGGGTATTTGACGGCGAACAAAAGCCCATTCTGTGTACGCAATGTGGTAACTCAAGTGGCGGCAAGCGCCAGATGCTGAAGTGCGACTTTTGTCACGCGCACTGGCACTTGGACTGCCTTGATCCGCCTCTCGCTAATCCACCACACATCGGCATCGATGCATCTCAGCGCGATGCGTGGAGGTGCCCGCGACACATCGAGCACGATCTTCGCAGTGGACTTCTTTTGCAGCACGATCTTAATGACCTGGATACTGATGTTGACATGGCCGACGCTGAGCCTTTGGCCCGGGTCGCACGGAAGGTCCGCAAGCGCAAGCACCCTAAGGTCATCGAGCCGACCTTCTCACGTGGCATGCGCAACAACGGCCTGATTGAAATCATCAACGATCCTGACGACGATACCGATGGCGAAGGTAATTACGTGTTCGGTCCCGATGATCCAAAAGACCTCAACTCAAAGGTTTTCTGCATTCCGGAGCGAGGAGTCATCCTCGACTTCGTCAGCAAGATCAAGAGGTTCGTGCAGCTCACCATATTACATCATCACGATAATATCTAATCTGGGATACAGTGGTCGCATCGAAAAGAGCTATCACGCACAGCAGGCTGCGAAAGCTTCTGCGCAGAAACAGGCCGCGCTGCAGAACCTCATGGCACGCAACATGGCCACTCAACAGGCAGCCATCAATCTGGCGCGTATGGCAAACAAAGAGCAGGACATCGACTTTGGCGAGGGCAAACTCGATGTGCTCCTCCTCACGCTCACTGTAAGACTCGTTGTGCCCCACTTGCATTGTGTTCGATCATCGGCGCTAATTCGCTTGAAACAGGCCGAAGCCGACAAAGATGTCACCACTGCCATGGATAAAGCTGAACCTCCAGCCGTCAACACACAGGAGCGCGAGCAGCTGCTCATGCTCCAGAAACTCATCGCGCGTCGCCTCAAGGGTTGAGCCGCTCTTGAACAATCCTGATCCGCCCCTTTATCCTCGTCACGGCGACGCCACTGGGCCTCTAGTCATGAGTCTGGACCATCAAGGTTCAAACCTTTAACACTGCAGCACAACAAACCTTTCTGTCCAACATACATTCCTCGGCCTCGCTGCTCTCCAGGTCTTGCGCTACTGTCAGTTGTGCGCGAAGACCGGCGCGGGCTGGCGGATCGGCTCAGCTCTCCCGGATGCGAACGAGACACCTGTTCTGACCGCTACACAAACTCGCCAATCATATACACCCCGACCTTCACAAAAGGACACAAGTCCTCCTTCCCCTTTTGCCCTCATCTTTTATCGGGCTCCAGCACAATTATTTGCGCTTCATTTGTCTTGGTTTCCCACTACTTGCAAGCACTTCCAGCGAAGTGAGTGCGCTGTATCAAAATGCATAGCGCGGAGTTTTTGAGTCAACACCTTTTTCATGTATATTCCTAGCTCTGGGAAAGAGCAGCCTTTTTTCCGCTCGTCTTCTGGGGGGGGATCTTGCTTCTGTATCTCAGCAACAGCGCTGGCCTCGGCTGCGTGAGCGCGTTTTTTCTTTTCTTTTCTGGGTGGAGACAGTCGGCAGGCATCGTTGGGATGGATTATCTTGCGAGGGGTGGGTTGGGAGCGGGTGCTATTTTCAGTGAAGATATGTAAGCTTTTTTTGGAGTCGAGAGGTTTGAGGAGAATTAAGAGACAGAGTTAGTACGCATTTGGACTTTGGAAGTGGTGATCTACGTCCACGTGATGACAATGATGGCGAACAGCGTGTGTGATGCGGAGTCTCAAGTGATTTGGGGGATGTCCTTTGCTCATGCCGATTCAAGTCATATTTAGACTGATGATGAGCGAGGAGATCTCACCACCCAGTAACACCTTGCCGTCTCTACTACTCTCAATCTCAGCTGACTAGGAACAGTACGAGCAGCATCCTCGGCCTTCAATCAAATACCAGACGTGGTCAAGACGATGATGATGAGAGCAAACTCTCTCGGCGCTGACTCCATCTCACATGTAGCACACAGCATTCTGAAACAAGCAAGGGGTAGTTACGCTTTCACAAGAGACAAAAAAAGACTTGGAAGTTGGCAATTGGTAATTGATTGGGTATGATTCGTCTACTTGGGGCCTTGGTGCGACATGATTTTTCTTCATTCGTATCCGTCACACATACGTACGTGTTGTGTTGTGTCGCCTTTGCATCATAACTTGAACTTGAAGAAGGGAAGGAGCTTGGGAAGAAAAGAGGAGTTCAATCAAGGCTTGCAGCGGCCGAAGTAGCGTGGGTACAAGCAGCAGTCGCGGACAGTGTGTTGCTTGCAGAGCCACGCGAGGAAGCGCTCGAGACCGAGGCCGTAGCCGCCGTGAGGCGAGGAGCCGTACCTAGTATGTGCGTCAGTACGTCTTGTAAATAAAAAAATGTAGGTATCGAAAGGACTTACTTCCTCTGGTCAGTGTACCAGTAGTACGCCGCAGGATCAATCTGCTCGCGCGCAAACGCCGCCATCAACTCATCGTAGTTATCCATCCTCATGCTACCGCCCACAATCTCGCCAACGCCAGGCATCAAGCAGTCTACACTCTCAGTGACGCGCGGATCGTCCTTGTCCTTCAGCATGTAAAAAGCCTTTATAGCGGTGGGGAAATGCGTCAGGAAGATGGGGCGGTTGATAATGTCTGTCATTTTGCGCTCGGCGGCCTCGGCAATGTCGTCGCCGAACTTGTGCGGCTCGTCGTCCTCGTTGGTGATGTTGTGCTCGACGAGCCAGTCGATGGCGTCCTGGTACTTCATGCGCATAAAGGGGCGTTCGGGCATCTTGAAGTCTGGGTTCAGCTCGAGGATGTGCTGTTTGATGATGGGGTCCGACATTGTGACTTCGATGACGCGGCACATTACTTCTTCGAGGTGGGTGAGCAGGTCGTTGAAGTCGACGTAGTCGAGCTCCGCTTCGATGTGCGTGTATTCGGCAAGATGGCGGCGGGTCAGCGACTTCTCTGCGCGGAACGACTTCTCGATGCAGTAGACGTCGCCCATGGAGGGCAGACATGTCTCGAGATAGAGCTGGGATGACTGGGTGAGGTACGCTTCTTCGTTGTAGTAGCCGAACTTGAAGAGCGTGGCGCCGCCTTCGACCTGGGTCTGCACGAGCGCTGGCGGGCTGACCTTGCGTAACCGCTGCTCTTTGTAGACCTGGTTGAAAGCGAACTCGACGGCATCGCGGACAATCATGACCTTGGACGCGGTTTCTCCGCGCAGGGTGAGGTGTCGCAGGTCCAGCAGTGTCGCGTGCTCAGTGTCCTTGGAGACCCTGTTGGTGATGGCGTCGTCTCCTCCGGCGGCCTTCCACCCGTCGTGGATCTTGTAGTAGTCGGCGTGCAGTTCGCGGTCGTTGGGGGCGTGCGCACCGGCGGGAACCTCCCTCAGCTCGCCCAGAATCTCCATGCTCGTCTCGCGGGTCAGTGTGAGGGCGTCGTATGTCTTTGCGAGCTTGCCGGTGAGGATGACCTGCATGTAGCCATAGCCGTCACGCAGCGTCAAAAACATGACCTCTTTCTGCCTCCGCTCGCGATGTACCCTGCCGAATACGCGTACGCGCGTGCCCTTGACGTCTTTGCCGTTGCCGAGCGTGATCTTCTTCGCGTCCGTGTCGTCGAGCTTGATCTTGACTGGCTTATCCAGGCTCGTGTCTTCCTCCAGCACCACCTTCTTCGCCTCGTCCAGCACAAGGTTGCGCGCCGCGTCTTCCTTGGAGCGCAGGGCAAGCTGCTCCTCCTCTTTGCCGGCCTTCTTCTTTTGCGCCTTTGCGTAGTTGACCGCCTTCTTCATGGCTGATTTGGCTACATCTTTCCAATCCAGCCTTGATGTCACGTCTGCGCCTTCTGCAATCTCGCCCGTGACGCTTTTTCTTGTCTTGAACTTTGCAGTCTCGCCGCGCGTGAGGACAGCGTATCCGAGTGACTTGTACGGCAACGACTCGTCGCCTGTCTGTTCTGCGGTGTCGTGGCCGACGTCTTCGTCGATATAGTATGTGGGCTCTGCCATGGCGACTGCAATTGGGGTGTTGTCGAAAAGTTGGGCTGTGTTTGGGGAATTGTTGTGAGCTGCCTCCAATATTTGAGTCACCCCGCCATGACTCTAGTTTACCCCTCGAGGCTCGTGCGCGGACCTGAAGCACTTCGAGTCTCGATAGCACCACATGCAATCTTCTTATCTGTTCACCGATAGTCATAAATGGTGAAAAAACGCCTGTCGGCTCGTTGTGATTCGTTGAGCCGACCGTTCCAGCGCAGAGACCTGTTCAAGTGTTGCTAACGTTAAGTCGAGAACCAATTCGTCACTTAACCACACAGGATAGCCATGGTACCTAGGTAGGGAAGAAGAACCACAACAAAATTATTGCATGTTCACATGAACTATGCGTGGTCACGCAAGCTCGTATTTTATTCAACAAGCTTTATAAGTCTCGTTCTCTACGGCCCGTTCTTACCCTTCGTTCCCCAATTCCGCGCTGACAAACAAGCCTAGTTATGTGTAATCCACCCATGTGCTTAAGTCGCCGACAGTTGACACAGTGCAGCGTAGTATAAATTCAGAATGTCCATCCTGAATCTGACCATCGGTACCTTAAGCACTCAATTCTCAATTCACAATCATGGCCGACCCAAATCTTTACACATACCCTTCGCCTCTCGAGGGCTTTGAGGGCCTCGAACCATTATCTAAGTAAGTATCAGCTTTAACTTGGAGCTCATATCCCTGGTGCTAGACACATGCTGAGCTTTAGCAGTGAAAAAGCTGAAGATGGCAAATCTTATGTCAACCCACCAACCAATAAAAAGAGTGAGGCGTACACTTCGTTCGTATCACCCATAACAAACGGAACCCGTGGTGGATTCGAGTGCGTACGTGCCTCAAAAATAATTGATCCGAAACTGAACTTCTGCTCAGCATTCACGTCTACTTCCTACAAAGCGACGAAGAAGAACTCAAATTCGCAACGCAGTTATGGGAGAGGATACGTCGAGAGTGTCAGTCATCCCCCCCAGGGTATCTGCTCGTATAGCTAACACCACCAGTCCCTGAATTACGCATCTACAAAATCTGGGATAAGCCGCTGGGCCCTCATCCAATAGGCATGTTTGAGGTGAATCTCTTCACTCCAGGTACGCAGTACTCTCTCCCTGTGCAGTCACGCGCCTTGATTTCTGACGTCTCTTAGAGCAGTTTGGAGCTTTCATTCCGTGGCTGGTGATCAACAGGGGTCCATTGTCTGCGCTTATTCATCCCAATACGGACGATGAGCTGAGGGACCATACGCAGAGAGCGACGTGGATGGGGCAGCCGTTGCCGTTGAGTACGAAAATGTTCAGGAAGGTCATTGAAGCACGTAAAGGGAAAGAGTGAGCGTTTGTACGCCATGAGAGAGGGAAAGGCTGAAGATATTGAGATACAAATAAGGGGTATATTGGTCGATATGATGTGTACCATAGGTATTTGTACTTGAAGCAAACATTTTTTCGCCGTGTAGATGGGTGCCCTTACTTTGTCTGACCTCATTTGTTTGGCCATACCTGGTGCTCCTGCCAGATTCGTCGTCGAAGTGTGTCTCTGTGACACAACGCAACTTTTTGTTCATCCGTCTGCCCTTCGTCTTGCTATGTTGCCAAGTAGCTCACGTACTTCAGCCCTTGACGTCTCCCACGACCTTCTTCTTCTTCTTATCCTTTTTGCCCTTCTTCCGATCTCTCTTCTTCAACCCACCCATACCCGTCTTGCAAGCCTCCGCATACCGCACAAAGAACGCATCCAGGTCATCAGGCGCCACCACCGTGCTCAAGGCAATCTTCTCGATGTCTTCCCTGTCTGTGCCCGCTCTAATCGAGCTATTGTTGTTCGATGCGCGGATGAGTACAGGTAAAGGCTGGTCTGGATGTGTGTCCCACAGCGGGTCGTCAGCGATTTTGGTGGGTGTGGGCGGTGTCGAGGTCGAGTCGAAGGTCAGGCGCTTTTGTGTGAGGTAGACGCTGCCATGGCCCTTTTTGCGGTTGTGCTCGAAGAGGTTGCCGAGTTGAGTGAAGAACTGTGCAGTGTCAGCGAGGAGTGAGTAGCGGGGAAGCAGTATATGTTACCTCGTCATGTGTTAGGTGTTCGCGACCCATTGTGAGTACAATTGCGTGCTATCGCTATCGCGCCATGTGCGTCGTGAAAGGTGCGCCGGTTGGCGGTGGTGGGATGCGGGCAATGCGGAGGAGCCGCGGGGAGATCCTTCCCTAACCTCCGACGTGCTCAACTTTTTTGCGATACCATTCGTCTTGCTCCACAACATGCGCCAAACGTACGGAGGACCCAAATTGCCGCGGGAACTTCGCGCACAATTCGGCGGTGCGTATTCTGGAGGCTGAATGTCTTCGTGACACTGACAGATTCTAGATCCCGCGAATCGCAACCAACGTAATGGAGCGCGCAATGGTGGACCGCTAAATCGCAAGGACAAGCGCAAGGCGGAGCGCGTGGACAAGAAGAAAACACACAATGTGAAGAGGGCTGTACTGCGGCCGGCCCCTGTTCGAGTGGCGCGAAGACCTGCGCAGGACGATTCCGACCATGAAGATGAAGAGATAGACTGGGACAACGTCACCGACGAGGGCACGCCCCCACCAGCAACCGCCACGAAGGAACCGCAGAAGCCGTTGAAGGGTATCCTAAAGAAGACGTCACCGCCGACCGAGGATGCTCCACCTGCCCGAGTGCCGCGTGCTGTCAAAGATCGTCTAGCTCAAGATACTGCCGAGATTGCTGCTTTGGAGAGGAAACTGGGTGTCAGAGGCAAGAAGCGATCAAAAGAGGAGGATGGACTTGACGATATTCTCGGAGACCTAGGCGATTTCGGCAGTGGTAGTGAGGACGAGCCAGCCTCTAAGGCTCCAAAGAAACAGCGAAACGGCGACGATGACTGGTTAGCAAACAAGAGGCGCAAGGCCCTTGCAGTTGGTTCAGAGAATGTCGAAAGCAGCGAGGAGGAGACCGATTTGGATGGATTCGGATCAGATGACCTGGATGGATTCGAATCAGAAGATTCAGAGGGTGCCGATGAGAAGAGCGACCTGGAACCAGGGCCTGCCTTAGCTCCTCGAGTACGCGAAAACCCATATGTTGCGCCAGTATCCTCTGACGCGGCGCAACCAATGAAATACATACCCCCAGCTCTTAGAGGGCCTCCGTCCTCAGATGCTGAAGCGCTCGCGCGCCTTCGAAGACAAATCCAAGGTCTACTAAATCGCCTCTCGGAAGCCAATATGATCGCTATATTACGCGATGTCGAGAAGATATATCAAGACAATCCGCGTGGCTACGTCAATACCACATTAGTCGACCTACTGATGGGCATGCTCTCAGATCCGAGTGGGCTTTTGGACACATTCCTGATTCTGCACGCTGCTTTTATTGCTGCGATCTACAAGGTCATCGGTCCAGACTTTGGAGCTCAGATTGTCGAGCGCATAGTCACGGAGTTCGACTCGCACTATCAGGAGAACAAACAGGGCGCAGGAAAACACACAACCAATCTCATGTCGTTGGTCGCGGAACTCTACACGTTTCAAGTCATTGGCAGCAATCTTGTATTTGACTACGTTCGCTTCTTCCTCGGCGAACTGTCGGATATTAACACGGAACTGCTGCTGAGAATCGTCCGAGCAGCTGGGCCGCAGCTTAGACAAGACGACCCAACGGCTCTAAAGGACATCGTCGTACTGGTACAGAAATCGGCAGCCAAGGCCGGTCAGAGTAACCTCTCAGTACGCACGAAGTTCATGATCGAGACTATCAACGATCTCAAGAACAACCGCATGAAGACTGGTGTTGCTGCATCAGCAATCTCACGCGAACACACGACACGAATGAAGAAGGGACTAGGTTCTCTGAGCACACGAAACCTCAAAGCCACCGAGCCGCTGCGAATAGGTCTGAAGGATGTCCAAGACACCGAAAAGAAGGGCAAGTGGTGGATGGTGGGTGCTAGTTGGCGAAATGATACTGTTGACGCCGCCACCGTTGAAGAGAGCGAAACTTCGATGCCACAACAGACCGCGAGCTTAGGTGACGAGGATATCAGTGGCGAAGTCGACCTCATACAGCTGGCCCGCGAACAGGGAATGAATACGGACGTTCGAAGAGCCATATTCACGACCATCATGTCTGCCAGTGACTTCAAAGACGCTCAGGTACGTCTGAGTAAGCTCAACCTCAAAAAGGCGCAAGAAGTCGAGATCCCAAAGGTCATCGTTCACTGCTCAGGAAGAGAGGACACGTACAATCCTTACTACACAGTGCTTGCCCGGAAGTACTGCGCAGATCACAAGATGCGGAAGAGCTTCCAGTTTGCGCTGTGGGACATCTTCAAAAGTCTCGGTGAGAAGCAAGACGGTGCCGATGAGCTTGACGACGATGAGGAGAGAGTTGCAAACAGCCAATCTCTGAGCAAGCTTGTGAATCAGGCGAAGTTATACGGCACTCTCATAGGCAGGAAGGCGCTCCCAATTACGAGCTTGAAGAACCTCAACTTCCCGTACTTACAGCCCAAAACGAGGACTTTCATCGAGATCTTGCTCGTCACGTCGATGCTAGAGACGCAGAAGGGCTCAAAAGACCGCAATACGAAGGCCCTTCTAGAGGTATTTGTCGAAGTCGATCAAGCTCCGGAAATGATTGCTGGGCTGCAGTACATACTCAAGAAGGTAGTTGTCAAGACGACCATCGTGGAGAAACGCGAGAAGGAGACAGTCAAGTGGGCATGCACCTCGATCACAGACATGTTGACGCGTGTCTTAGCAACGACCACGATAGAGGAAGATTGAAGTTGGTGAGAACCTTATTGCGTCTAGCAGGCGGCAAACCACTTTGAAAACATTTAAGCTAGGGCGAAGCAGATGATACCATAGTAATCCAACATAATAGTAACCGTCGTCGATTTTGCCTCTGGCCTTATGATGTTGGAGGCGACGGGAAAAAGAGGCTGACTAACCGGCTTGACCCGCAACAAGCCAGCAGCACCTTTCCCGGCCGGAGCTCCGCCTTGTAAAAAGAGCTCAACAACCCTCGCCGTCCAAACCACATCCATTGACGCCTGTCATCCCCGTGCAGCGACCCAAGGTTTTTCTTGGTTACCGTCCCCTCACAATTCTCCATCATGTTCCGGTCACTTGCGCCACGCGCCGTCCAGAGAGCGGCGACCCGGCCGGTCTCTCAAAGCACTTTCTGCGCATCCAACATATACTTCCAGAACCGATTAAGACGAGGATTCGCGTCCGAGGCTGGTGCGTCGCCCAACTATACTGGATTCTATGTGCATAGACTGACTGTGCGACAGAGGAAAAGGACTTGGTCATCATCGGCGGCGGTGTTGCGGGATATGTTGCAGCAATCAAAGCCGGACAGGCTGGCATGAAGGTCGGCGAAAACGGCGCATACGAGGCAGGACATGGAAGCTGATGAGTGCAATAGGTTGCTTGTGTCGAAAAGCGTGGCTCCCTTGGCGGAACCTGCCTGAACGTCGGCTGCATCCCCTCCAAGTCACTGCTCAACAACTCGCACCTCTACCACCAGATTCTACACGACACAAAGGGCCGCGGTATCGAGGTCGGCGATGTCAAGCTCAACTTGCCCGCCATGATGAAGGCGAAGGAGACATCTGTGTCTGGGCTGACAAAGGGCATCGAGTTCCTGTTCAAAAAGAACAACGTGGAATACATCAAGGGCGCCGGCGCTTTCGCGGACGAGCACACTGTCGCGGTCAACCTCGTCGAGGGTGGCGAGACCACCGTCCGCGCGAAGAATATCTTGATTGCTACCGGTTCCGAGGCGACACCCTTCCCTGGCTTGACGATCGATGAGCAGAAGGTTATCACAAGTACCGGCGCCAATGCGCTCCAAGAGGTGCCAAAGAAGATGACTGTCATTGGCGGTGGCATCATTGGTCTTGAGATGGTAAGACATTCGTAGTTGGAGGTGTAGACCTGTTCTGACTGATCGCAGGCTTCCGTATGGTCGCGTCTCGGCTCTGAGGTCACTGTCGTCGAATTCATGGGCCAGATCGGTGGCCCTGGTATGGATGCCGACGTCGCAAAGCAGACCCAGAAGTTCCTTACCAAGCAAGGCCTGAAGTTCAAGCTGAACACCAAGGTCACCGCTGGTGAGGTACAGGATGCTGGTGTCAAGGTCAACGTTGAGGCTGCCAAGGGTGGCAAGGAGGAGACCGTACGCTTTCGTTCGTTCCTGTCCCGTAAACATGCTAACAGTTCCAGATTGACGCTGACGTCGTACTTGTCGCTATCGGTCGCCGCCCATACACTTCTGGTCTCGGTCTTGACAACATTGGTCTTGAGGTGGATGAGAGGGGCCGCCTGATCATCGACCAGGAGTACCGCACCAAGATTCCTCACATCCGCGCCATTGGCGACTGCACGTTCGGACCCATGCTCGCCCACAAGGCCGAAGAGGAGGCTGTCGCTGCCATCGAGTACATCCACAAGGGCTACGGCCACGTCAACTACGGCGCGATCCCCTCCGTCATGTACACACACCCTGAAGTCGCGTGGGTCGGCCAGAACGAGCAAGAGCTCAAGGCCGCTGGTATCAAGTACAAGGCTGGACAATTCCCCTTCTCCGCGAACTCGAGAGCAAAGACCAACTTGGACACCGACGGTTTTGTCAAGTTCCTGTCCGACGCCAACACCGACAGAATATTGGGTATTCACATCATTGGCTCCAACGCCGGTGAGATGATTGCTGAAGGTACTCTTGCGCTCGAATACGGTGCCAGCTCAGAAGGTATGTACATTCCGTGGGTCTTAATGAAACGCTTACTGACAACGATATAGATGTTGCACGAACATGTCACGCTCATCCCACACTTGCTGAGGCCTTCAAGGAGGCTGCTATGGCGACCTTTGACAAGGCTGTTCACTACTAGATTCCCACTTTGTTTCATTTTCCTTCAGCATCAGCGGGCATGAACTTGAGCTCTTGACCGAGGAGTCTGTGAATAGTATCCTGTAGTATATCTCTGATGTGTTAAGCTTGTTACTTTGAATCTCAAATAATCGTATGGTGTGTATGTGGTGGTTCTCGTGCCTATGCTCGGCGTGAATGGTGCCGATAGGGCTGATGAACCTTGTCTAGCGCAATACGCGATCGTGTAACCGCGCGACGCGTCCCGCGATCTTCAATTAAGCCCACCACGATTGTGTGCATTCGTCCTGACGCCGACCACACAAATAACCATGAGTCTTACAGAGTACGAAGAGAGGTGCAATACCCTACGCCTTGATCTCAAGCAGTGGGAGAAGAAGTTTGCTGCGCAGAATAATGGCAGAAAGGCAGGGCGCGACGATATCAAGGCGGACGAGGACATATGTAAGCACGCGATGCCATGCATGTCCATGGACTACCAGCTCACGAAGTCTAGCCAGCAAGTACAAAGAGTACAACAAGCTCAGAGGCAAACTCTCCGCCGCAGTCGCCCCACAGACGCCGTCAAAACGTGACGCCAGCCGTCGAAGTACCCGCGATGTCCAGCGCACACCAAAAGCGGTTGCAAAAGCGTCAACTACGACACCACTCAAGAGGAAAAGGGAGGAAGAACTTGCGACGGAAGCCATACCACAGTCACCGGCCTTTCTGTCGCCTCAAGGACCAAGCGTGATTGGACCGACCCCACAGCGCGATGGCATAGTGCTGGGCCTGTTCGACCTGTTGCCAGCAGGCACACCGAGCAAGAGCAGGACCGCACTGGGAAATGTGGAACTGAACGTCCTCCAAACACCGAGCAGGAAGGTGCAAGTAGCATCGAGCGAAACATCACTAGAGTCAAGAGCGCGTGGAGAGAGGACACCATTGTCAGCAGGCAAGCGATTCATGCTGAACCAGTTTGTCACACCAAAGAAGAGGAAGATCGACGATGCAGGCACACCGTCGTCAACAGCACGAGGGCTAGCGACACCTGCGTTTCTACGACGAGGTAATATTTTGGGAGCGATCGACGAGACAGACGAGACAACGCCACGACCTGCACCATGGAAACGACGTCCCCTCGGAAGGAGTCTGAGTGCTATGATACAGGCAATGAAGAAAGACGAGGAGGATCAGCTAGACGAAGAGGCGGACATCATGCGGGAAATGGAGATGGAAGAGGCGGGCATATCTATGCCTGCGAAGTCGAAGGTGCCGAAGATCCTGGTTGAAGACAGCCAAGCCGCGATGCCGTTGGGCCCTGATCGAGGCCTAGAGAGTGAGGAAGAGCAGGAAGAGGGCCCCTTGCTCTGGCCGAACGGTCAGCCCAGGAAAGCGTGGAAGAAGAAGGGTCTGAAGAGGCAGACAAGACGTGTGAACAGTGAGTTTACTTCTATACTACTGACGTCCCATGCTAACGGTCGCCAGTGCGCCCAAACTTTACAAAGTCCAAGCCTGAACCAACGCTACCAACACACGACGATTCAGAAGATGACCCAGAAGGGGTACCAGAAACACAAGTCATTGGCGACGCGGCAACCGATCTGGACAGTGGCTCAGAGTCTGACTATGCAAGCGACGCCTCTCACACACCAAGAAGGACCAATGCAACGAAGAAGACTAAAGAGCAGGACGAGGCGAAAGAGGGCACGGTCAAGAAAGTGGGACGAAAGATCAAGGCGACGGCACATGCAAACTTCCGGAGACTGAAGATCAAGGGTACGGGCACAGCAAATGGCAAGAAGGGGAAGTTTGGTCGTCGTAGATAGTCGACACAGTATCTCAACCACCCAGTTAAACCATGATCTTTCATTAATGGTCGGTGAAGCTGAGCGAGGCACTCTCAGAGCCCTGTTCGTACGTCGTAGTCAGCTCATTGCTGCACAACCAACAGTACTAGATGGAATGACACTCCAAATCAAGCGGGTATGGACCATGCGTACATGAGGCTGAGAATATCAGTATTTAATACTAAAGCCTGGATGCCCTCAGTAAGCCTTGCAAGGCTCTGGCGATGTCGTTCCTGGCAGACGTGTAGAGCGTGACCGCCTAGGTCATCTGCGTGTGCAATGGTGTCTTAGCTGGGCATGTTATGGGCGGCCGCAGCTCCTCATTTCTGAGAGTCGACGTATTTTGGATATCTGTAATCCCTTGGCCCTCAACACAATAACATGTCTTATATTAGAAATCGGGTGTTCGAAGGTTATGGATATGGAGTTGCGTGGAGGGCGGAACGGCTTGTGCACGATCCACCTCCGCGAACCTTCCGCACCCATTCGTCACGACAAGCACCTCCGCCTAAGCTTCCACTCGCCGCAACAATCACCACAACCACGCCCACCACTCAACCTACGCCCCCACTCCCACTCCCCACACCGCCTCTACCCCAAATCACCGAACCAGACATAAAACAGACCATGGCCGAGAAGGAGCTCTCAAGCGTGCTCCAGCAGCTGCACCAAACACTCCAATCGCACAACTACCAGCAATCGGCATCGCTGCTCTCCAAGGCCAAGATCGCGCTCCTCAACATCAACGCCCTCATCCCGCAAGAGAAGTCATCACGGAAACACCTCGAGCTCGCCCGTGAGACGCTCGAGGTCGGCGCCATCATTTCCATCCGCCTCAAGGACACGGATTCCTTCACACGCTACTTCCAGCAGCTGCAGCCCTTCTACTCGCTCCCAGAGTCCACATTACCGAAAGACGGCGGCAACGCCAGCAAAGTCACGGGCCTGTACCTGTTGCTGCTGCTGAGTGAGGGCGACTACGCGGGGTTCCACACGCTGCTCGAGACGCTCGAGGTGGCGGCGGCGCAGGGCGGCAAGAAGCTCGAGGACGACCAGTTCGTGCAGTATCCGATACGGCTGGAGCAGGCGCTCATGGAGGGGAGCTATGATAGGGTGTGGGTGCAGACGAAGAAGGATAAGGTGCCGAGCGAGGAGTTTGGCTTGTTCACTGAGGTATGTCGCTCAACAAGTGTGCGTGTTTTGGTTTTAGTAGATACTAACATCATATCAGATTCTCATCGGCACTATCCGCAAGGAGATCGCCTCATGCAGCGAACGCGCATACCCCTCCATCCCCGTGTCCGACGCCAAATCGCTTCTCTTCCTCGACTCAGAAGGCAGCGTCGTCAACTTTGCTAAGGAGTGCGGGTGGGTCGTCAAGGACAGCAGGATATACTTCCCGCAGCAGGACGATGACTACATGGGCAAGGACATCCTGGTCACGAGCGATCAGGTCATCCAGAATACGCTGGGGTATGCGAGGGAGTTGGAGACGATTGTATGAGCGCGCAGCGTGGGAGGTGAAAGCTTTGGTGCCATGGAGTCTGGGAGAAGACTGTACGATACAGCTGGCTTGCCGTTTAGTACCACCTTACTAGCGAGTTCTGTAGCAGATCTCGGTGCGAGAACTTACAGGTCTCACGATCAGATGAAGTAACAGCATTCAAAGAAGCATGGAGCGAGTCCTTCTCCAGTTTCATTTTGATACCGACAATTTCATGTGAAAGCATAGTGATCTCATTGGACCTGAAGGCATATAGACTAGATGTGAACGCCATGCTTTTTGGTATACCCCAACGCCAATCCATGCTAATTTCGTAAGTCTGAACGCCGTAGATGCTCATGTTTTGTTCCACAACACTCCCAGATCTGCAATCTAGCTGAAGTGTATGCCCTCCTGGTTGAACGCATACAGCAGCTTCAGAAAGTCACCCTCATCGCATAGTCGCGCACGCTTGTCTGCCAGCTGCGTCTCATCCTCCAGCACTTTGCGCACCTTCTCGCGCACAAGCTCACTGACCCTCCCCTTCCTCTTCCTGTTCACGCCGTTCTTCCTCTTCCCCTCGGCCTGCATCTGCTTGAAGAAGTCCGGCAACTCGTCATCCGGATCGTCTGGGTCCGAGAATCCCTTGAACTCATCGTCGTTATCGTTACCCTCGACCTCCATCGTCTCAGGCTCGACCACCTCGTTCGGATCAACCGGCGAGTCATCCACAGGAATATCATTCTGCGCACAGAACAACTTGTAATTACTCGCCAGCAATTCCACGACCGCCGACGTGCCCAAGAAACTCGCTCTCAGCGTCCTATTCTTCCGCACAAACGCTATGCGCAGCAACCCATCCCACTCCTCATACGCAATCTGTGGGCGCGGAAATTTCGGCTCTATCCTAACGACGTTGCTCTCGACGAGGGGCGGCGGGTTGAAATTGTTGCGCCCGACTTTCATGATGTGGCTGACCTTCGCCCACATCTGCACATTCACCGACAGACGCGAGTACAATTTCTCGCCCGGCTTGGCAAACAGGCGCATGGCGAATTCGCGCTGGAACATGAGTATGCATGAGCGCGGCGGCGCGGGCAGCGCTAGCAGCTTGAACACCAGCGGCGAGGAAATCTGGTACGGTGTATTCGATATACACACGTCGAAGTGCGGGAGTTCAGTCTTGATGACGTCGCCCAGCATGACCTTAAGGCGCTTCGCTTCGGCAGTGCCTTGGACGCGCTTCGTCAGCTCGGCGGCCATTCGGGGGTCCATTTCGACGGCTGTGACTGCTTTTGCGGCTTTGAGAATCAGAACGGTCAAGTTGCCTGTTCCGGGCCCGACTTCGAGGACGTGGTCTGATTGCTTGAGGTTGGCTTTTTGCACGATTGCGCTGGCGACGCCGGGGTTCTTGAGAATGTGCTGGCCGAGGTCCTTGTCCATCTTGAAGATTGAGTGCGCGGCCGAGGCCTTTGCGGAGGGCTTTGCGTAGGGGGAGGCATCGGCGGCGCCGGAGACGCGTTTCCGCTTGTCTTTGGGCATTGTGAAAGGGCAGACGGTGTGAAGAGTGGTGAGGGGTCTCAGGGCGGTAGGTCGAGTGCAGCGCTGTGTTCCCGAAATTTTGGAGTCGCGATGTTATCGATAAACATTTTTGGCGGGGAGATAACTTAGCGTCCACGTGCTTTGGCGTTGGACTCGACGCGTGACGTTTGTGCGCCTCTGAGCATTGCCATCACATCCGGTGTGAAAATACAATTTGTGCTGTATGCTATCGTTGTCTCGTCTCTTCCTATCTCATACTGTCTTTCCATGTACCAGTCGCTTCTTCCAACCCGGTATACGCAGTCACTCCTTCCTTCCGTGCTCGTCATCGACATCGCGCTCTGCTTTAGTCCCATCTGCTTCTGGAGACTCCCGCACTCACGTCTGTAATCCATTGCAAAACTCACGATATAATCCACTGGCTCCTGAGTCATCAAGACCTGCTCACTTGCGCTACACACCGCATGCCGTCCGAACACCGCTCCCAAGAAGCCATCAGCTCAGGGGCGCCCTCTCTCACCTCCAATCTGCGCATGATCACTCTCACCTTCACCCGACAAGCACGCAAACGTGGCCTGATGCCTATATAAACGTCGAATCCGCCTCTTTTGACTCTCCTTCCCATACCACCACGCCAGCCGGCCCACCTTTCGACAACAGTGCACAAGAGACAGTTGCAGACATGGCAAAAGAACTAACAGAAGTGTCATCAGACTCGTCGCTCTCGCCGGTTGCCGACGAACTCATCGAGCAAGTGGAAACAGCCAACGCCGTCAAGCCCGCATCGCGCGGCACCAAGCGCAAGGCGACTACACGAACAAGCACGAAGCGTACCAAGAAGACGACTACTACCGAGGTCAAGGACGAAGAGGTCTCATTCGATGATGACGAAGAAGCCACTCCACGGAGTCGACGTAGAAAGCCTGCGCCCAAGAAGGTGAAGCTCGAGGAGGAAATCGAGCAGGACGAAGTCAAGTCCGAGAATGGCGTCGAGATTGAGGCCAAAGTCAAGGTCACCAAGAAGAAGAAGGCTACTGCCCCTCGGATCAAGAAGCTGGTGGATCTCACTCCGCTTGAAATGAGGACTTTGAATACCAAATTGCTCTTGGGAGCCCATGTCAGCACTGCCGGAGGTTAGTCTTGCCTGTTGAGCTTCTTGTGTATACAAGATTATAGATTATGGCTAACTCGGCCCGGCTACACGTATGCTAGGTGTTCAAAACGCCATCGTCAACATCATACATATTGGGTACGGTCTTCATTTTCTTACGTCAAGTCATCGCACCAAGCTAATTTGCTTAGTGGCAACGCCTTCGCCCTCTTCCTGAAGAACAATCACAAGTGGCAGAATGCTGACCTCGACCCCGAGAATGCTAAGCTCTTCATCGCAGGCTGTGAGGAGCATGGCATCGATGTCGCCAAGTGCTGTTTACCGCACGGTTCTTACCTCGTCAACCTCGCCCATCCCGAGCCCGAGCGCAAGAAGCAGGCATATGACTCCTTCCTCAACGACCTTACGCGCTGTCATACCTTGGGCATCAAGCTGTACAACTTCCACCCTGGCAATGCCAATGCTACAACCCGCGAAGATGGCATCCGCAACATCGCAGCCAATATCAACCAGGCCCACAACGACCCTTCAAGCGGCGAAGTTGTTGCTGTTCTGGAGACCATGGCGTCACAAGGCAACACTATCGGAGGCACATTTGCCGACTTGGCCCAGATCATCAGCCTTGTCAACAACAAGGATCGTGTTGGGGTGTGCCTTGATACCTGCCACATCTTTGCAGCAGGCTATGACATCCGCACGCCTGAAGCATACGCTGCCACCATGGCTGAGTTCGACAAGGTCATTGGTCTCAAGTACCTAAAGGCCCTTCATATCAACGATAGCAAGGCTCCGCTCTTCAGTAACCGTGACCTCCATGCGCGCATCGGCACTGGCTATCTGGGTCTACATTCCTTCCACAACGTCGTCAACGATGAGCGCCTACACGGTCTACCCATGGTCCTCGAGACACCCATCAACAGCGTCGACGCAAACGGCAAGAAAACGGAGGACAAGGGCATTTGGGCTCGGGAAATCAAGATGTTAGAGAACTTAGTAGGCATGGACGTCGATTCGAAGGAGTTCACCGACCTCGAAGCCAAGCTGCAGAACGAAGGCGCAGATGAGCGCAAGAGGGTTGGCGAGCAAGTCGATCGCAAGAAGGCGAAAGACGCCAAGCCCAAGAAGAAGAGCAAGAAGAAAGTCAAGTCTGAGACCGAGGATGAGGAGGATGACGACGAGTAGGGCTGGAGGTGTCAAGGGTGATTCTGAGCAGAGACAGGCGTTCATCTGGTGGCTTGCGCATCTTCACGGCTGCATATATCACGGCTTTGGTGGCTTTTTGCATGACTGAAGCATGCAATGGGACAGCAGCTCGATGTAGCTGAGTACTGAAGAATTTTGATTGCATTTGTCAATCTACTGTTTGATATGACATGACTGCCTACTTTGCAAGGCGTGCTGAACACCACCAGCTCTGTGACCATTACTTGCCGTGCATACGGATATCCCTTTAGCCGGCATCGCTGCGTTCCGTTCTGTTCAACAATGCGTGTGCGCAATGTCTCTACACATCTGGGGTGCATATGACATTGCATGTGGAGTGCAGCTGATTCGAATCGAATCAGGCAACAAAGTGACAAATCCTCAGGCCGCGGTGTTTCATGCTTGCTTGCGAAAGGTTTGGAAAAAGGTTGGGTTGGCCTTGGCGACTGTGTGCAACGTCAGAAATCAGTCATGGTCATCGATTGAGCAGGGAGAAGATTGACAGATAATGTGATTTGATTTGATTTGGTCCGGTTTGATGCAGAATGCGAAGCGAATGGTTCATCGAACGTGATGGGGGTATTTTGATGCTAAAAGTACTAATCAAGAGGATAAGAGAGGATGTATGCTACATAGTGATGCTGGAGGACTGTAAGGAAAATGCACGCTATCAAACGCCAGTGATGGAGCCAACGGATCACTTCCTGCCATCGTGTGGGAATCATGAACGCCGTGATGCTTTCTTTTCATTAGCCCATGCGTGTGCCGTGGGGTGTCGCGTCTTGTGCGCTTTCGCAGCAGCTTGCGCGAGTTTTGTTCGGTCGTCGCAACGAACACTTAGGGTCACCTTCGCCCAGCCGCACTGTGCATTGTATACGTCCCGTCGTTTGTGTTCGCCGCGCTGCTCGTTCGTCTACCTCGCGTACCCTGTCTCGTGACACTGGCACGAACTTCTTTGCGGCCAACCACGTTCCCGAACCCCAAAACCTCTGGACGATCAAGATCGAAGGGATCAGATTGCCGTACTGTTCGACCGGTGCGCATGCCTGGAGTGAACAGATTGGTACCTGGGCGGCTGGATCCGCGGTCGCCGTATAGTGTGAGGTCAGATATTCGAGAGCCACCAGTAGACGTAGCGTCGAAGGTGGGGTATGCCATGGACGACCGCCGCTGTGGAGTTGGCGCGACAGCTTGGGCCACTGATGGCGTGTTGAGGGGTCCTTTGGACATCGTACTTGATCCGGCAAATACCAGAGACGGAGGATGTGAACTCAATGCTGATGCAGAACTTTGCGTCCGCTTGTGTCCTAACGCTGGGGGCATTGCCTCCGGCCACCCTGGCGGAACGGCTGGGTCGTCAAACGGGGTGTCGAACGGATTAGCCTGCGTTACGGCTGGCTGTGGAGTTAGGGGACCGCGCGGTGACTGCTTGGCGTCGGGATTCGACAATCGTAGAACTCTGGGCGGCTCTGGGTCATTGAAGGGGTTCGCAGGCTCCTTTTCCCTGTCTTCCAGTATGTCGACAAGGGCAGACTGCGACGATACACTGCTGTTCTTCTTCCGTAGTCGATTTCTTTCGCTTTTCCTGCTTGAAGAGCGTCGTACTGGAACCTCTGCTGCAAAGAAGCCGTCGCGACCGTTCGTATTGGCGGAGTAGATCGAGCTAATGCTGTCCTGCTGACTGTGTCGACGATATGGATTCCTGGATGGTCCAGCCCTCATGCCTTTGATCTTTGCAAGGATGACACTGACGCCTGCGGGTATGCCTTGGACCTTCTCGACCAAGCGCGGACCCTCCACCTTCTTCTCCACCCATCGTGGCTGTTTTGTTTTGCGTTTCCGCAGGCAGTAGAACAACAAGGCGCATATCAGTGCTAGCCCTGCAACGCCCCCAATCACTCCTCCGGCGATGCTTCCAATGTTTGCATCTCCACTGCTCGGTATCGTGAGTCCTCCACCGTCCGAACTTCCCAGCTCAGGCCCAATGACGCCTGACGTCGTGTCGCCAGAAGGCAAGGCAGGCGCCGGAGTGGTTGTTGGCTGTGATGGTGCGCCGACCAGAGGGTCTAAAGATGTTGGCTGCGGGGCATTGTCGACCTGACTTGGCTGCTCGGGATCCGTCGCAATAGATGATGGTAAGACAGCTGACTCGACAATTTCTGAAGCTGTAGCGAGGGGAGTTTGCCGCGTGGAACTCTCTGTCGGCAGTGGCAGAACAGCTGCAAAGGATGAGTCAGAACTTGTGGGTGCTGGTACTGGAGCCTGTGGCGCATCTGTGGCTATGACGGCGCCTTGCGGAGGTCCTGCCGCTGGTGTGCTAGCTGAGGGCTGTTCCACTTGACCATTGGGTCCTGCCGCTCTTGGTGCGGATGGAGCCACAGCCACAAAATCTGGTGCTGCCGAAGATGCAACGATTTGCGTCGGTATCGGCGCTGCAACCGGCTGCTCTGCTGGAGCTAACGATACGAGAGGTGCTGCTGCGGCCGACGATGCAGGCAAAGGTGGAGGAGGCGGAGGCGGAGGGGGGGCTGCTTCGGCTGCGCTCGACTGCACTTGAGGCGCTTGCTCTACGGGTGTAGAGAGTGTGACTTCAGTAGGAGTAATGACCGCTGGCGCTTCACTGGTAACAATCGAAGGCACCAAGGTTCGTGCCCGGGAGCGAGTACATCGTCTCCCGTTCACTGTCGTAATCGACTCTTGCGGAGTGGCCATGCAGACTACAGGCTCATGGAAAGAAACGCCAGCAAGGGCTCAAAAAAAGAGACGGGGACAGAGAAACTTGAGCGCCGCGGGCGCTTTGAGCATATTAACCTTGAACTCTGGAGTGCTTTTCGCTACTTGGTGGTGTACATTAGAATCGCGAAGGAAAGGTCAGTAGGCGTTCGAGAGGGCCCGGATGGTGGCCAACCGTTGGCATATGGTGGTGCGCTTGGGCGCGTCTGAAACGCCCCATGTCCCATGTGCCGCTTCGAAAAGCGTTTATGAAGCGCAGTAGGCCTCGCAAACCTGAGCAGTGCCACCATCGTCGTCTCAGCTCCGAGAATACATGTTGGGCTCGCGATTCTCGTGGCTGCGATGCTCGTGGTGTTGTGGGCGATGGATTGATGAAGTGAACGTTGAAGGGAAGCAACCTTGGAACAGCCGACTGTCCACGGCACTGGGGTCGTTTAGCAGCACGTGACTCTGACGACACATCCATCGCAACACAGCACCGTGACTGGGTTGGACTACGACATGTGATCTACGTGCTGAATCATGCCCCTCTAGATATCTGGGCGCCGATTGGGATTTCTGACGATGCTTTCGTGCCGCCGCATAGCTAGGCTATCGCATGCCTCGGCGGCCAAGCCGTGTGTAAACAAAGCATGACAGCCGTCGTTGACAGTTATTTCGCACTGTTTGTCCCGCTCATCATGCGCTTTCGATATTTCGACGTGATGCTTTGCTTGAGAAACTGTGGGGACAATGACAAACGCACGCTGCACAAAGACGGCGAGGAAGCCCAACACGGTTTTCCGGAACACGCAGCGGCCAGAATGCTCCTCACACGACCTCACCATTGACCTGAAGACCTCGAGAGCCTCCCACATGACATTCAGAGCGTCCTTTCGATAGTGCGAACATGTTCAGCTTCAGCAGTACGTTTCCCGCATTGCTCCTTCCTATTCGTTGGCCCATCACGTCATTGCTTCACAAACACGTCCCGGCGCTTGCACGCCAAACACGTCAACTTTCTCGTCTCGGTCTCATAAAGTGTATCAAAAGTAAACATGTACCTGTTGGAAGTCTTTCCTTCCTGCATCCATCTCTTGATCGAGCACTATCAAGTCATGAGAAACAGGTTGCCGTGGCCGGACAGGGTAGACATAGACACAACATATTAAACATGTTTCGGCAGAGGTAAAGCTTCCGTGGACGTACAATCGCTAACACTGGGAACCTCGACACAGGTAATCTACTTGCGGGGCAACATGACACGACGAAGAAAAGATCTCCCCCGTCAAAACCGATTACCGTGAACTTTCCAACATTCCAGCCGCCAGAGCCTGTCGTCACTGAACCCCCAGCGGCTTGGGCAAGCGACGGAAAGTCAAGCATACCTGAACATTTTCTCAGACTTAAGAAACCAACCGATGTCACCAGGGATACTCTGGCGCTCCTAAACGTCACGTTTCGGTCAGAGTGCGATTTTGAAACACTTCTAACATCCTTGTCGAACGATGCACAAACCCATCTCCCACCGAAAGACTGGCTGAAACCACCTGAGCACATCGATCTCTTGATGTCCTCTGGCTCTGCGGTTACTCTTCTCAGCAACGGCAGGAGAAAACCTGATCACAACGAGTTCTTCGTTCGGGCTCGAGAGCTAGCATTCAACAATGCCGACGCTTTCTCGACCCTGACCCGCAAAGGCGGTAGAGGTCAAGCTTCGCTTCGCCTAGCTCACTTCCGAAAGTTCTGGGAAGGACTCGACAACATGGCCTACTATTGGGACAATTCTTTGGATGAGTATTCTTATCCTGAAGCCGGAAAGGGTAAGCCTGGCGAGATGATAACTGTAGTCAACCAGGCTGCTAGCTCAAGCCCCAAAGAAGTACGATCTCCAGACGCGACAACCAGAGAAGGCACAGAGCTAGGAAGTCCAATCGAAAGTGAACCTCGCAAGAAGGCGAGAGTTGAAACTTCGAACATCACGCCAAGTGATTACACAGACTCGGATGGACGTTCTGGTGCGACCAGTAGTCACAAACCCTCGCCGAGCTATGCAAGTCGGGTACTGCCCGCAAGGTCTGCCCCTCCTCCAAGGGCCCCAACCCCATGGGGTAAAAGTTCCGAACACAACCAGCCAGCGGATCTTACGAAAGGATGGTACCGAGGTTATCGTATTGGAAATGGAGCCGAAATGCCTGATCAGTATCGCATTGACTGCGTACGAGCTTTTTTGGAGCCGATTGCGTGGGCGTTTGGTGTGACTCTTTCCCAACACAGAAGACCTCCATTGTTGAAGCTCGAACACGTGCGCTTCCCTGTCAGGATGAGCTCTGCGGCCTGGAGAGGTCCTCAGGACAGGTCAAAAGCCCGGCAGGGTTGGATGGAAGGCCCTGTGCTGGGTATGCAGTGCCGCTCTGACGTTAAGTTCACATCTCCAGATCAAGGGGATGCGGAATCTGTGCTTGATACTGTGCGTGAGCTTGGCGGTCTCCTACTTCTGGCACAGGAGAGGGCGAGAGAGGGAAAGACAGAGACTCGGGGTGGCGAGGGGAAGTGGTGGACAACTAAAGAGCGTTGGGGCGGGGGGCCAGGAGGGGAAGTTGGTGACGCACAAGGTGCCAGTGATGCTCCGATCAAGGAAGTGGGCCTCCCACTCGAAGACAAGCCTGTTCAGCGAAATGCAGATGGCTCGAAAGCTCGACGTAGACCCAACCCCGCAGACGTCTGGAAGATCCTCCGACCCAGTCATCCATCGTGGGATCCTAAGCTCGTGTACGAAGCGATTGGCAGGAATAGAAATGTCGAGTGGGACGACGTGAGTGCTTCTGCTGTGCTCAACGATGAACAGTATGCTGACAGCATCCTAGGTTTTCATGGTATCGTCACTGAACCATCACATCAGTGTGTTGTATCTGCGCGTGCACCCGCTCTACATACAGTATCTCACCGAAGGGACCTTACCTGAAAGCCCGCCAGAGTTGGATTGGTGTTCGCCAAAGCTACAAAGAACCCGCTGGTTTGATCTCTTCAGCGTCGATGACCGTACTGAAGCAATGCGCGGGATCTGGGGCATCATGTCGTACCTGATGCGTCAGGAAGAGCGATCGAGCACGACAAGAGGATAGGTTAGACAACTTGCGCCAGACCGCCACGTGCTAATGCATCGCTGCTGTTCTTTTCGCCGCAACCTCATCTCGGTCCGTACCGATCGTCCTATTGCATCCGCAGCGCGTACAACAGCCGCATTTGGGCCTGTAAACACCCATCACGCAAACAGACCGGGGATTACTATGCTGCTTTCTCATCACTTTTGAACTCCATTAGCTGACAATCCGGAGCTGAGAAAGACTCTAACTAGCGATTTGGCATGCAGCTCGATGCGTTGCTGATGTAATTTCTCGCCGGTTTAGTCAAGGCTAAGGAAGGGAAAGGCTGCACTGTGGGACCAGTCTTTGTGCGGCTTGTGGTTCCAAGAAAATTTTGTCTGACGCACATGAGATTTGTGCGACTCGAAAATCGGAACGCTCGAATCATGCGTTTCTAACAACCTCATTCGATATTGTGGCTTTCTCTCGGCCTCCTGAGTCGCTGCCGGCTAAACGTCGATGGTACAGCCCTTATGCACTGCCAGCCTTCACGCTTCACCACTAATCGGTCGCGAGTGGTCGGTGTCACCGTGAAAATAGTCCAACATACATTGGCCCAATCATAAACTCCACTAGCGAATGGGTCTCGACGACTTATGTTTACAGACTTACAGGTCTGCATGTAAGACTCCGCCCCTCCGCTGCGCTACTGTGGCGTCTGCACGCGCTTCGTGATCAAGAGGCGTCTGACGCACATTGCAAGGCGGCTGTCAATGCGGCTTCTTGCTTTGACAACGGGAGAAACGGTCGGATGTGTGTCCGGTAGCACGAAGCTCCCACCTTACGACCATCTTCAATCACATCCCTAGATGGTATCGCTCCCAGACTGCTTCCATTGACGTTACCCAAGCAAACGCGTCACCCAACAACAACTCACATTTCTTTCCAAACAGGTGAAGCACAGTTTCAAGTCACGCGCCTGCTACCATGAGATCGTTACAGGATCGACTAGACGGGTCTTCGGCCTTAGGTCGTTGTATCACTCCACACATGCATCCCAATCAGCTTATTATCATCGAGTCGACTAGGTACATACAGTGACCCGGTGATCGGTGCCTCCGTGGTCAGACGTGACAGCCCAATCTTGAGTAAACTTCCGCATACCGGGTTTGCAAAGGGCTGGCGAAGTATGAATGTATCTAAGTACCCACTATCAGCATGACACCTCGGGAACGGGTGGCGGCCCCGTAAGATTTTCTCCCTTAATTCATACACCTGGAAAAGCAGTCCTCGATTTTCCGTATCCGTCTTGACAGGCGAATGGGAGGCTCCTTGACGTTGCTTTGCAAATGCTCGCTTCAGGTTAGTTTGCTCATCACACCGTTTCGAACAGAAGAATTCTGACTGGACGATCGCAGGAAGACGCCTTCTACGAGCAGAGTAACTGTGGCTTGAAGACTAGGACAATAGACTACGAAGCGGTCAGCAGCCAGGTCCTCCCCTTCGCCAATCTTGAAAAGAGCAGGGCGTATATAAGCAGCTGATCGTGCATAAGCCTGCATACGATATTTACATTCTTCGCTTCGAATACCCTACACTGCCCAAGAAGGCAGTGTGCCTGACGACCACGCAACTCTGTCTTACATCTGGCCCCCCCGGACCCATACTTTACACAGCTACGGTGTACAACACAGCCTCAGCTCTTGACTCGATCTTCTATATATCAAGCTCTGCTGCTTGATACCATCACACAAGACTCACTTTCATCGCTTCGCAACCATCATCACTTCTACTGCCCATCATGTTTGCTACCATCCTCTTACTCGTCTCCGCTACCCTTCCTCTTGTCTCTGGCGAGGCTTCTAGCTCTCGCGCCACAAATCCCAACCTGGTTGCCGCGCTCAAAACTGCCGCTACCAACTACGACCGTCTAGCGCTTTTGCAAGACAGCGACTGGGTGTACGACTTTAGTGCACATCCCAACTTCAACTCCCCGACCGGTGCTGTCATTGTCGCCGATTCAGCAAGCTTCCCTGCATCCACCGGCCACGGCACGACCATCTCATTGTTGAAGCTTGTAGGCTGTGGCCTGCTGCCGCCACATCTACATCCGCGGGCGGCAAACCTCGTGACTGCAATCACCGGCAACACTACGACATGGATGATCGGGGAGAACGGCGTGAAGACTGTCGTGACGCAATTGACGCCAATGAAGATGACAGTCTTCCCGGCAGGCAGTATACATGCCATGCAGAACAATGGTACGTCTTCTCAGCTTGTTCACTGCACTTATGTTGGATGCAGAACTAACGAACACCAGATTGTGAGCCTGCACTTCTAGTGAGTGCGCTCAACAGCGACGACAGTGGCACAAATAACCTTCTGCCCGCGCTGTGGACTATGCCAGCAGATATCATACAAGCTGCATTCGGCAACCCAGGCATGAACGCGCAAGACACCGGGCGCGACGTCCCTCTAGTAGGCACTGGAGCTATCCTTGGGAGCGCAGAGTGCAGAAAGAGGTGTGGGATCAACCATGGCAAGGAATAGGCGTGCTTCGGCGATGGGGGCGAGGAAGTGGTCAGCAAAGTGTCGCTGGTATGCCCAAACTTTGTTTGCCTAATATTGGTATGTGGCTTTGTCGCGTTGGCCTTTTGGCCTTCACACCTTGCATGCGGATGTTTGTTGTTTTACGAATTATAGATACTTGACACGACACGACGTGATGATGTATTAGTAGACAAAAGAATAAAAGATCAAACAGAGATGGATACATGCAGCCTTGGTGATGAAAGTCTATGATTGTGGCACTTTTGCTGCGCCGACAAGTGAGACGAACCGCGACCCCGCATAATGTTGTGCGTCGATGAAATATTCGTGTAGCGATCAACGTTGCAATGGTCACCGTTCAGGAACCTTGTGGCCTATACCGTGAGGCTGCAAGCCGTGTATGCAGATATCCGTACAGTCTTTCACAATGCTGCTTCAAGATGCGAGGCGGGCTGTCCAAGGCCGATGTGTGAGCCCCTCCTACCGAGTCTACATGAACAATCAGCCCTACAAGACCCATTGCGGTTGTCGACCAATCAAACAATCGTAACTGGTCCCACGGTATGACATACATGACTTCCAGACCGGCCAATGCTTCTTTCTACTGTCTTTGCAGCTTCATGCAAGATGACGGTGGGCATGCATTGCACAGCCTGCGCTACACCGATAGGTCGACTTAGCTGTGTCGGCCGCTCTGCAATTGCAGGATATCCCGGAGCGACTCGCGGAAAGAAGGGGCTTGTGGGATCGATGGATAAGCTTGTCGACTGACCGCTATCAAACAGTCTATTCTGGAACATTGACATTTGAGAATATCAGATCCGGTCCTTCTCCAGCAAGCTTCCCGCTCATCACAGACATGACCTCGTCAGACCACCGGAATGCGTCGACCATCTGGTAGTCAAGAAGCGAGTTCATACCCTTGATGATCCAATCTCGCACATCTGGTTTGCAGTATTCGTACGCAACAACGAAACTCAACCCTGTGTGAAGTGCGCCGATAGGCTTACTCGCCCATGCACCTTCCCATGTCTTGCAAATCTCGAAGGCGACCGATCGGCATTCCGACTGGAGTTCATAGATGTATGAGTCGTAGGGTGGAAGAAGTCGCATCAAGACTTTGTTGGTCAAGATCATCATTGACCAAAAGCAGCTGTATCCAGTCATATCACGCCAGCTTGTGAAGTGATATGTGGTAAGTACGGGGCTGTCTTCCTCGATAGAGGGCAATTCTACAGCTGCCAAGCCGTTGGCGAGCTTTGCATTCAAGTGCGCCTCAAGCTCGTACAGTGCGTCTTTGAGGGCCTGGACTCGGTGTAGAAGGGCCGTCCTGAATAATGAAGTACAGAACTCAGGGGCGTCGGTCAGATATGAAGCATCGACAGGCTGCAGGTCGTTGATAAAGTTAAGACTGTCGAAACTGCCAGGTGAACAATCGAGTGACGAGCAATTATCGGATGAGCTTTCGTTGTAGTGGACGTTGGGCTGCACGTTCGCTCTGACATCGAAGGTGGACACGTCTTCCGATGAATGAGTGGGCTGATTGTCAAGCTCCTTCATGTCCTTCAGTATGCCAGGTAGATCCGCCATGTGTTGGATTAGATCAGCATGAAGACAGTCGTCGAAGCTTAGCCCTGTTTTGTCGAACGCGAGGTGACGCCATTCCGATGAAGCCAGAAAACAAGGTTTACGTTCATATATCGAAGTCACGATCTACAATCGAGGTTAGCTCCATATTTCATATAGTTGGTGACCGGTGATCCACTGCAGCATCTCCAATGCTATGAAGACTGTATTATCGCCGAACAAGAGCCGGTGAACTTACGATGCCGCCTCTATTGAAGCGCAATATCTCCTTCGCAAAGGTATCTTGGAACTGTTCCGGACCTTGTAACTCCATCAAGCGCCCTGCCCCACCTACGTGAGCCAAGTAGCGGTTGCCTATCCTCGGACCTGCCAAAGCCTGGTTTGTGAGTAGAAAAAAAGCTGCTTCCTGTTGAGAAGTACTCACCTCAACCAAACTGAGCAATACCGAAGCGCAAAGAGTGTTTGCGGACATGCCTTGCTGAGGATCGTCAAGACACGCTTGGAGGGTCTTGATGGCTCTGAGATAAAGATGAGGGTTCACTATCTCGGTCGATGACTTCTTGTTGACCAGAGACGTGTGAGCGCTCACCAATACTGCCGCTGCTGCGTCAAGAGCTGCATTATGCCCGATCCGTGAAGGTACCTCCTGAATGAATGGGCCAAAAACAGACATACGCACACCGGCGCCTCCCGTTGTCGTAGCAGCAACAAGAGCCCGAGCAAGCTCATAATGCTGACATGGTGAAGGCTGCCTCAGAAATGGTGACCTTGGTGGGCTCAAACTGATCGTGCTTGATCGCCGAGGTGACCTTTTATGTATAGAAAGACCTTTTTGAGAGATTCTGAACTTGTGCACTACTGACCCATTTGCTGCAAATTTCTCGTTGAGTTGAGTCAAGGTATCAAACTTTTGATCTATCCCTCATGAATTGGGATATTTCCATTTGTTAGGCGAGAGCTACTTACCATGAACAACGGACTGTCCGTTCAAACTAGCGTTTTGGGCTGTACTCGACAACCGGGGCCCGAGGTCTCTAAATGTGTGTTTCGATGGTGGACCCGGACAGTTCTTTCCGTTCTTCCGACAGTTCATACACGACGGCCAAGATTCGTCTCGTGAATGTTAGTGAGAGCTAGCCACATTCGCGGGGAGGAACCGTACCGCATTCTACTGCTAGTCAATTCTGTCGACAAAACGGTGCAACGGATGTGTCTTACTGATCTTCCTTTTTCGACAAATGAAGCATCCTGTGGATTTTGGCACGCCAACCATGATTTTAAGCTTGTTTGGAGGAGGAGAATAGTAGCAGGGTTCGGATGATTATAGAGAATCTGGGTGTTGGCAAGACCGTTCTCATCTGAATAGTAAAGTGTAGGTAGGGACAGCCAAATGTTTTGGCGTCCAAGTTACGCTACGCGGTCCGTACATGGTTGATAGCTAGCAAGGCTTAGGCCCATAGGGCTGTACCCGAAGTAGCGGTGGATGTGTGGGATACTCGCAGCATACAACCAATTTGGAACTAGTCGATGCATGTGTTCTGCGGCGGGTTCGGCTAGCCGACGCGCCTGCATGTCTTGGGTCACGGTAGAAACAGATGATACGCCCGGGGGCCAGTGGTGGACGAAGTTCTGCGCCGTGGGTCGAACATGGAATTCGAACTTCACTGCACGTACTTGGAAAGGAGATGCAATGATGGCCGAGTGCGATGTGTATAGCAAATAAGACGCGTGGAAATGATGTCTTCATGCCAAGACACGCTAGCCGATAAACACCTTTGCTCTTTCCCATCGCGTACCTCAGTACCACACCTCGAATCTTGGGCCGATGGTCGTCTACCACGAACGTTGCCCTACCATTCAGTCGAACTATCTGACTTTGACTGACGATCTTCGCTTCATTGTGGTCCGGCGAACAGTTCTGGAAGATGACTATGCAGATGCTTCACCGCGCGAGATCGTCGGCGCCCCTATGTACATGGCGCAGCCTGCAGCCCTATGCGATGGTAACCTCGCCACGCTCCCACAGCTAACCAGAAACCATGCTACCCTGGACTCAACGGATACTCACGCCGCTCCCGCGTCTAGTAGGCTTGTACCCGGGCCATTGCGTATCCAGCTCCGCATGCGATCTTTATGTGGACTGGTGGTCAAACGACCAACTTTTGGCTTTGAAATCCGAACTCATGAAGGCTCAAACTGCTGCTTTGAGTGGTCGAGTTGCCAATTCCACCAGCGTTGCGGCTCGATATTGCATGCGAACTGTCTTATAGCAACGGAGCAGTGCGTCTCAACGAGCATCGGCCATCCCGTAACAAAAAGAGTGGATGCCCTAGATATTGGTGGAATTCATCTCATTTCAAAGCAATGGGTCATTTCAGAGGTACTGCAGATGGTGTACATAATCAGTCCGTCAACGAAGCAAGCAACGCGCGAGATCTATGAGTGTCTTCTGTCTTGACAGGGAATCCATCGCGATTCTCATATCAGGAACCTACTTCGGAGCAGTAGTACCTAATCAGGCCCCTAATTCTCTAGCTAAATTGTCTACTTCACAGCTCCAGCCCTCGTATAGAAACCCGGAAGCGCCTGATAGACCACGAAAGTAACCGGCAGCCATCGAACCAGAGAACTCCTTGCTCATGAAGTTGTTAGTACACTATATCTCGCACGGTCACAGTCGCCGCCTTACACCAGCCACTAGCGCTCTAAGTATAGACAGACTAGGCCCTCCCGGCGATCGGGTCCAACTTCCCCATACCCGCCCGCGAATGACAGCTGCCTTACAAGACACCGATTATAGCATGTCAGCAATATCGAATCGCAAGGCGAGAAAGGTAAATCTTCAGATATGTTCGTTTGCCATTTATATCTGTGGTTGGTTGCAGCTTTTGGCCTTATTGGCACGCCTGTCCAAGGACCGCCCCGTCTGATAACTTTGTCCCACGCATACATAGCAGCATCGGTCTGTAGGCCCTCAGCGAGACTGGACCCCGCACCCAGGTACCGCGGGCTAGCCTTGGAAATCGTGATCGCTCGGCTCCAAATACGTGGGACCTTGGCGAATTGGATCGTACCTGGTAAATGTTGCTATGTACTTGCCTTACGGCCCGGCGGTCATCGTACACAGTAGTATCGAAGGGTATTAAGGGCTAGTCTTCGATCGATCCCTCAAACGTTGCTCCGTCCAAGAATACACTGTACCGTACAACAACTGGGTATCAACTCCATTCCATCTATTCATACATGTATACAACCCTACCATCACCCAGGACCCCCCTACACACTCACTTCCCCACCCCCTCCTTCTTCCCCCCGCCCTCCCCCTCATCCGTAAACATCGTCTCCTGCACACTCCACAACTCACTATACAACCCATCCCGATCAATCAACTCCTGATGCGTGCCCTTCTCCGCGACATTCCCCTCCCTCAGCACAATGATAACGTCCGAGTCGTAAATCGTGCGCAAGCGATGCGCGACGAAGACGGAGGTGCGTTTCTTTTCGCGGACGAGGGAGTTGATGTGTGATAAGAGGGCTTGCTCGGTGTGTGTGTCGAGCGCGGATGTCTGTGGTGATGGTAAGTAATGGGAAGGAGGTAGTGGGAAGGATAGTAGGGATACGTACGGCTTCGTCGAAGAACAAGAGCGGCGGGTCTTTTAGTATAAGGCGCGCGACTGCGAGGCGCTGTTTCTCGCCGCCGGATATCATCATGCCGCGCTCACCTACCATGGTCTTGTACCCGTCTGGAAACTGACTGATGCTCTCGTGTATATGTGCGCGTCTCGCTGCTTCGTGCACTTGCTCTTCGCTAGCGTCCAGATTGCCATAGTGGATATTGTGCTGAATCGTGTTGTTGAAGAGCGGCGTGTCCTGCGGTACGACGCCGATTGCTCGTCGCAAACTATCGAGTGACACGTCGCGGATGTCCTGCCCGTCAACTAAGATGCGGCCTTCTTGCGCGTCGTAGTAGCGGAAGAGCAGGCGGAGGATAGTCGATTTTCCGCAGCCCGAGGGACCGACGATGGCGACTTTCTTACCCGCGGGAATGGTGAGGTTGAGGTTCTTGATGATGGGGCGGTCGGGTCGGTATCCGAAGCTCACGTTTTCGAACTTGATTTCGCCCTTGTTGAGGAGCAGCGGTGGAGCGTTTGGCTTGTCTTTGACCTGCACGTTGACCTTTTGCAGGTTGAAGAGTGTTTCCATGTCGAGTAAGCTTTGTCTGAGCTCTCTGTACATTGAGCCAAGGAAGTTCAGGGGGACGGAGAGCTGGAAGACAAGCTGGTTGACCATGACGAGGTCGCCGACTGTTAGTTCGCCGTTTGCGACGCCGTTGGCGGCAAGGTACATCATTGCTGTCAAAGCGGAGGAGAAGATGAGGTTTTGGCCCGAGTTGAGGAAAGCCAGGGAGGTTGCAACTTTGATGGAGGCTTTCTCGTAGGCGAGGAGCGCTGAGTCGTAGCGACCGACTTCGTACTTCTCGTTGTTGAAGTACTTGACAGCTTCGTAGTTGATCATGGAGTCAACTGCGACGGTGGCTGCGCGGTTGTCGGCGGCATTGGCCTGCTTTCTGAACTTGGTCCGCCACGAAGTGGTCAAGATGGTAAAGGCCGAGTAGGCAGTCATGGTGGCGCCGGTGATGAGGGCAAACTGCCAGCCATACTGGTATGTCAGAATGCCGCACACCAGCGAGATCTCGAGAGCAGTGGGCAGGATGTGAAAGACCATGGATGTCAGCAGGAAGCTAATGCCCTTGGTTCCACGATCGATTGCCCTCGTCAAGCCACCCGTCTGCCGTGTGAGATGGAAGCTCAGGTCCAGCCTCAGCAGGTGCTCATACACACTGCACGCCACTCTCCGTATAGCTTTCTGGGCGACGCTAGCAAAGACGGCGTTTCGAAGTTCTTGAGATACGGTTGCGCCCATGCGAGTAACGCCATCTGATGGGAAATGTCTCAGTCATGGTGGGATGGGATGCTTGATTGATATATCTTACATGCTACGATCATTGACCCTGCTACCGTCCATGCTGTTCCCCCAACAGCCATAAAGTCTATATTCATGGAATCTACGATGCTCTTGAAGTAGAAAGGGACCTGGACATTGAGGATCTTTGCGGTTATGAGCAGACCCACACTCAGTCCGACCCTGAATCTTGTGCCCAGGTTATCCTTCGGCCACAGGTACTGGGACATCTCTTTCATGATGGCCCAATCGGCCTTGCGCTGCTCCTTGTTGCTCAGTGTCTGCTCCGCCAGCAGCGGGTCCGTCTTGACCTCGGCTTTGGAGGGGTCATTGGCGGCTTTGGTAGGCTTCGTCTCTTCGACGGCGATCTTAGAACCAGGCAGCGGCGGCCGTTGACCGTGGACATCTTTTCTGTGGAGGGGCGAGGACGTGAAGACGCGTGTGGTGTAGTATGGGGCGAGGCGCAAGCACAAGCACGATGCTCGGAGGCCCGGCCTGTGGATGGCACGGGCAAGGGGTGGTATCAACATGGCCAACTTTACATGTTCAGATTGGAGAAGGAGGAGAGAAGGTCAACGAGATAATAGGAAGCAGGTGAAGTCTAGATTGTGTCATGGCGTGGTGAGTACCTGGGGTAGCTCTCCCGCGTGTTTGCCGTGTTTGAGCCGTGTCGGGCTGAGAACAAGCTGCAGCAGCGCATCATCGCCCGAGCTCTCCCGTCAACACCAAAAACATCGAATGCGCGCCAATTGACCGGCACAGCCATGCCACCACCGGCTGCCTCGCCCTGGAAGACCCTCGCCCACCGCACAGCTGCTGCGACGCCGCGGAGACGGCCAATTGCCGCGCGATGCATCAACATCAATGCGACAAGCTCCTCCGCTGAGCCGCCGCTGGAACCACAGGTCAATGTAGACGCCTCGAGCGTGCTGGGACAGTCGCCGGGTATGCTTCATTGCTTACATGTGTATGGGCCCATCTAACACGTGACAGACGCCCGCTTCGAGGTCATTGGCACGCCCTTCTCCCTCCTCTCCGTCTCCCTCTCTGCCTCACAGACGCTCTTCACCCGCCGCGGCACACTAGTCGGCCTCAGCGGCAAGTCGGAAAACACACTGTCGACGCTCTCCTTCCTTGAACCATTCCGGCGCGCGCCAGTCGGGATCCCGTTCCTCTACCAGAAAGTCTCCTCCACGAGCCCAGTCACAGCCCTCATTTCTCCAAAATCGCCCATATCGAGCATCGTCTCAGTGAATTTAGATGGCAGGCAGGACTGGGTCATCAGCCAACGGCAAGCGCTGCTCGCATGGACTGGTCACACACTGAGTCTGAAGCCGCAGTACAATGTGAAGCTGGGACTGGCCAACTGGGGCAACACATACATTACCGGCCGGGGACTGCTGGCACTTGCTGGAAGTGGTCAGATATACCAGGTGCAAGTCAAGGCTGGCGAGGACTACATTGCGCATCCAAGGTGTGTGTGAATGCGGAATTACGTGATGAACGCTTACACAGTGCAGCAACGTGGTCGCCTACACTGCTTCAACTACGCCTCCTCTACCATACCGCTTCAAGTCGTCAAATTTGCGCTTCCAGGTGCCGAACCTCGGCTTTGGGACGTTCCTAGAGTCCAGGCGGTTCTTCAGGGTCATGAGCCAGACGGCGACATGGCGCGCATTAGCTACTTCATGGTACACAGTGAAGACATGGATGCGGCGGACAATATGGGGTGATCGCGTGAGTTATTTTTCTAGACTCTTCCGAGGTATGTTACTGACTTCACTAGCTCTTCCTCCGCTTCGAAGGCCCGACAACACTTCTCCTACAGTCACGCGCGTCACGACTCAGCGATGTTCTTACATTAAGAGATGTCAACGAGATCGCGGAAAGTCCACCAGGCAGTGTCCAAGACATGGTAGCACGCAAGATCAAGGACGAGATCAAGCAGATCGAAGCGGCCGGCACCACGCCGCCAGTCCCCACAGACGCGTCAGGCACCATCCGATACGCGACGGTCAAGGATGGGAAAGCAGAGTTTGAGAAAACTTCTTCGACATAAGAAATAATGTAGTATATGTATCAGTACGATGTTGGCAGCACATAGCAGGCACGACATTCTCGCATTGAGCTGTTGATTGGACCATGCATCCATTCCATGTGAACGTGACACAACCACCAAAACAAACGAAAATTTACGATGTACCTACAGACCCGGATCCTAGAAGTTCTTACATGGCCAGGCTGGCCAGAACGACCGTAGAACAACCTTGGATTATTTCCACCATCCTTGGCGCACGTCATTCTTCTTCCGAGTCGCGCGACTCTACCTCATCCCAACCCCCTTGTAACTGATCAACATCCCATACATACCGCGCCAATTCCAGCTTTCCCTTCAAGTGTATATACTTACTCCAATCTCACTCGCTCATACCATTCATATCTTGCCATACATTCCATTCTTAAATACATCCGTCGTCAAAGCACAGCCGAACCATTCCGGTAGAAGAAACCTGCCAACCAATATGTGTCTAATGAGAACGTACGAGACCCGCGGCCGCACCGTCGTCGAACCGCCCCGGCGCGTGGGGAACTACACTTCCCACCCCCCAGCCGGCGTAATGCGCTTGCCGCGCGAATGGCGGCGCTCGGATTCGTACAGTGACGACGGGCGATACGTGGAGTACAGGTACGTCTCGACTTATTCCCGTCCCTTCTTCGCGGTGCCTCAAGGTCGGTGCTAATCCAATCCAATATAGACGCTCACAGCCCCGGGCGATTGGATATATCGAGGAGCCGCGGCGCAGCACGCATCGTGCGAGGAGCGTGAGTAGGAGGCGGGTGAGTGAGGTTGAGGTTCGGAATCCGAGGGGGAGTTTTGTGGATGAGAGGGCTGTTAGGAGGAGTGTTAGTCGGGTTAGGTATTAGATGTGGGTTCAAGCTATTGGTGAGTCATGTGAATTGCGAATCTTGGGAGGTTGGGAGCTGATTTGGTGGGTGTAGGTGTAATGTGTGTATATTCTGATTCTGGATTTGGGTCTGGGAGCGTGTCAGATGAGTTTAGAGAAAAGAAAAGTATATTAATTAATCGTCCTTTTGTCGTCAAGAAACTTTTCTCTCCGTAGTCGCACTCGCATGCCATTTTCTTCTTGACTCACTTTGTCATCCCACTCAGGACCACAACCCCAACACGTACCCCCAGCACCACCCACTCTTTCAACCCCACCCCAACCCTCCCACCCATCTTCCTAACCTCCTCCACTTCCCTCACCCCCTTCCCATCCACACACCAAATCCTCCCCCCCCTCATCCCCCCTGCCAGACTGATACACCGTAGCCGCCATTTCCTCCACAACACACGCGTACTGCTTGCGGTTCGTGCTACACCCCCCGAAGCCAGTGGTGATTGGCACCCAGTACCAGCAGTCGGAAAGCTTGAGTGGGTTGGTCATGTGCAGGGCGCAGCGTGACAGGGTGGTGTTTGCGGCGGCGTCGGTGTGGGAGGATATGAAGGCGGGGAGATGGGGTGGTGGGATTGGTGGGACGAGGGTGGGGTTGTCTGTGCAGTGTCATGGCATTGTGGAGGGGCATTGTGGCGGTGATGGTTTGAGATGGGTAGTGGTGGATGTTTGATGTTGTTCACGGCGGGTTGTTGGGGTTGAAGTGTGTGGAAGATAGATGGAGTGAAGGAAGCAAAGTTTTTGGTCTGGTTCTGGGGAGACGGTGAACAGCGCCCGAAGCTATGTCCAGACAAATGTCCCACACCGCAAGCTACGATCTTCCAACGGCCGTCTTTAGAGCTAATCAATCGTATTGTAGTCGAGCACGTGCCTTCCATGAGCCAAAAGGCGCTCCTTCCTCACGGATCTCCCACCAATGGTGAGTACAAACACTAGCCACTGTCGCATGCCGACCCTTGCTCCCCTGCAACCTACGTGTTGTGCCGTCGTCTTATTGTTCACATCCATTCAGCGGCAATACGAGGGCTGTGTTTGTAATACGAGATTGAGCTTTGTCACTCGCAGTTTTGGCTGAGCATTCAGAGAGACTGGGAGCGGTGAACCGCGCGGGGATGGAGCGATTGGATCTGTGAGATGGGCAAATCAAGGTACGTCTCTTTATCGCACGCGTAATCATTTCCTTATGCCTCCTGCTTATCGACTTGAACCAAGTTGATGTCTCGCTTCATGACATTCAAATTTCGCCTTTCACGATTCAAGAGGCAGATCAAGTTAAGAGCTCAGAATGTTCTCTTTGTTTATTGTGTGAAGTCTCCAATATTATACACCGACCTCTCAACGGTCAATACAAGGCTTTTGGTTGGTGATCCTAACCTCAAATGCCCACCAGCCTCCCTATCCGATCCATAAAACCCATCAATCATCCGAGCTCAAAGGCCATCCCTCCAAGACAGAAACCTTATATTCCTCCCAAAACAGCCACAACAGCAAGACCAAACACAGCCCAGCCCTTGACACCACCCTTGAAGCCTTCACCCGTCTTCGGCTCCTCAACCTTGCGCGCAGGAAAGCACCAGCTCGATGCCGTAGCATTGACGCCGTGCTCCTTGAGAGAGTCGTCGAAACACTTGTACTGCGGATCGGCGGTAGCGTTGCACGAGCCGACGATACCTGAATGTTCACACTGATTAGCATACAATGGTCATCAACTTGGTGCGTCGAGAATGAGTGTTCTTACCGTACTCCCAGCAGAAGTTGTCAAGGTCGACGTGGCGAGCGCCTAGCTTGGCGGTCTCGTTGCCGTAGACGTACAGGCCGGTCAGGGCGCTGCTGTTGGTGCACTTGCTCAGGATGCTGGCTGTGTTCCAGTGGTCGTCCCAGTGTGAGTGGGTGTCGAGCTGGATGACGACGGCGGCTAGGTTGGTGGGCGGCTGGAAGGGCGCGATGGCGCAGGCGGTGTGGTTGGTCATGTTGGACATGGTGAGCGTGTTGTGTTGATGGATGGATGGAGGTTGTGTGAGTGAAGTGAAGAAGTCGTGTTGATTGACTGCGGCGAGGAAGTTGTGTAGAGGTAGTGAGTAAGAAGAGGATGGGAGCGGAAGAGGGCTTATATGGTATCGAGGAGAGGTGCAAACAGGCAAGTCTAGTCACATGCTGTTTGTATGACGTTTGGACGGTAGGCAGTGCTCAAACAGAGAGCTGCGCTGAGTGGAGCATGGGCACGATTTGGGCCGTTTGCAACCGCAGCAATCAAATTTGCCTGCAGCTGAAAGTGAAGTGTGTGGCCCAGACCGAGATTCGTGTGTACAGTGTGTCTAGACTGGACCCCTGAATTCCATTCTTTGGTCCATATAGACGGTGAATCGCTCCCAACCTACCCAAGTCTCTCCCTACACATCCCCAACCCAACATCCACCGTCCCCCCCTCCAAAAAATCATTCATAACAACCACCACCCCCTCACACCCCACCACCCTCCTCCCCACCTCCCCTCTCAGCAGCGGCAAAACCCTCCCATCGCACACCGCCTTGGTCGCTAGCATCGGACTCGTACTCACATCGCTATCCAGCACACTAGCAACAACCACGTCCCGTATATTCGTCGCAGTGGCCTGGCACTGCAGTAACGTGATAGCATGTCCGGATGGGGGGTTGTCGGCCATGTCTTCGAGTTTGGCGACCATGGAGGCGCCGGTTAGAGTGGCGTTGGCGATGTCGTCGTAGTTGGAGACTTGTGCTGCGTTTTGAAGGATGACGAGGCGTTTGCGCTCGGTGCGTAGGTCGCGGATGGATTTACTGGTCATGTCTCCTTCATCTCCGACATTCAGGTCCCTGTCTCGCAGTGCGTCGTCGAGTACGGCGCGCAGATCGTCGTCACTGGGTCGGGGACATTCACTTGGGACGCCGTCCCAGCGGAGTTGCACGACGATGATTTCATCGCTGTGGTCAGATAGGTATTGTACGATGTCAGTGAGGAACTGGCGATATGGCATTCCGGGGATCGCGCCGTGCTGGAAGTACAATGTGTCTTCTAGCGGACTGACTGCCTGGAGTTGGCGGTGGCATTTGGCGGGGCGGAATTCGAAATACCGGGCGCCGAGTCTGAGGATGGTGTCGAGAGTGTCTTTCTGTGTGATGGCTAGAGCGCGAATTATGTCTGGTGCGATGCGATTGACCGCCTTGTCCCCCACGCGGTTGAATATGTCGAAGATGGAAGGTATTTCTCGTCCGAGGATCTCCTTAATAGCACCCGTACCCGCATTCTTAAGAAGAGCAAGACTCGTATCCATACTATTCATACCAATGTCGTGAGCAGACGGAAGCACCATGCGCGTAAACGGGCACTCGCTCTTCTCGCCATCCTGAGGAGCCAGCTCGTGCATCCAATTCTCGTTATTCCTTGCTACGTAGACGTAGCATTGATGTTGCTTGGGTAGGTGAGCGTGCCCTGGTCCAGCGTCGTAGAAGCCGTACGAGATGATGAGGTCCTCGGCAAAGATACTGGGCGTCTGGTCCATGGTCTTCATCGTGCCGCCACCTAGCTTCCCGGTCACGGCATTCACCTGGACGGCCTGACGCGCGAGTTCGCGGCCATCGCGGCGCACTGTGAAGGAGAATTCGCCGTCGAAGTCGAATGTCGGTAGGTTCTTCTTATCGACTTCCACACGATCGGTTGTGAACTCTTGCTGGTTGCTTCTTTTTACGTTTTGATTGGGCCCCGAGAATTCGACTTCGACACCTGAAATGGCGAGGTAGGTGTAGCATTCCACGCCTTTGGACGGCATCGTTTCTAGTATCCCGGGTAACTATAGATCAGACGACTGTGTTGTTCTTGTGAGAAGCAGCCCCATGTAGTATTAGCAGAGTAGGGACAGTCGAGCTTTGAGGTAGAGCTTCACAGCTTTGACAATGTAAGAGAGTCAATCATGGGTCGCCCTCATTTCTTATGCAGCCACAACGGCACCAATGTATCCGCCAGCTCAGCTCCGCGTCTAGGCCTTGCACTGATTAGCGGTGGCTGTGGTGTTGATCGTATGGCATCATCAGGTACACCAATGAGATCAAGCGGCATCAGCACGCTAGCCGATTTGCGCGGCGAGGTGGGAATAAATAAAGATTTCCGGCTGGTTACTCGATAACAACGCTGGAAATTCGACCTCAGAGTACCATCTAAAAATGCAAAGGGTATAAGAAGACAGTTGTGCATAAGAAAAGAACTCCTCAACCTCGCTAATCAATCATTCTACCTCTTTCTCTGCCATGCTCTTCCCACTCCTCACACTCTTCATGCTCTTCAGACTCTTCTTGCTAGTCGTCCGCCTTAGCTTGGCCTTGAACTTCTTCCACTTGCTTTCCAAAGTGACAGACTCATTCTCCTTCCCTGCATCATCACCGCGATAGCTTTCCAAACTTCCTCGCGGGTAGTCCAGCTCGCTGCCGAGATCTACGCTCTCCACATTCCTACTGTGGCCTGGGTCTTGTCGCGCCTTCTGTGGCGAGTCCCGCTGCCTGCCGAGGAGAATGAATTGTAGTGTTTGCCATGCAGCCATATTTGCAATTGGCCCGTCGCTTGAGTTGGCTTGTGATGCTGCGTTCTTCCATGGACAATGCTCGCGGTGCGATTCGAGGAGATTGAGACGCAGACTCTCGATTGGGACGTCGAGCTTGGTGCTCATTTCCTTCAGCCGTGTATCTGATGATAGCCATAAACCGAGGCGCTGGAAGCAGTGGTTGCAGATCGCAAGTGAGATTCGTGATTCGGACGCGCCTGACCAGCCGAAGAGAGCAAATGCGGCTGCTACGGTATCTGATGGTGACGATGGCGGCGATGAGCCAAACAAGCCTTTCGGTAGACGCTCGAGGACGTCTTTCACTGACGGGTCGGGGTATGTGATGTTCTCGAGAAGTGGCAGATCGTTGGCCACGCAGCTGAAGGATTGGTAACGTGAGAGTAGGTCAGCACTGCTAGTCGCGCGGCTTGCGATAGGAATGTGGTAGACGTCCTCTGCACCATGCATTAGTGAATTCCCTACTCTGTATAGGCTCATGATCTTACCTTGACACCCACGCTTTCTCCACAGACAATCATTAGCATGCCCTTTCTCGATGAGCTCCACGAATCGCTCCACCAGCTTCTCGTCGACCTCAGCAGACAGGTCCTCGCTCATCTCAATGGCCTTCCCACTTGCGTCCTTGCGCTTCGGCCTCAGCTTGACTGCCACGCGCTTCTCGCACCCTCCCTTGCACGCCACTGTGTTCCACGTATCGCAGCTCCAACCTCGTCTAGCCCATTCAAGCTCGTTGATCGCATCTGGCTTGGTCGTCCACTTCTTGACATCCGCGAACGTCTTGACTCGGCTCAGGAACTGCTCCTGGCTGTAAGGCTGAAAGTTTGCTGGCTGTCGCGGCGTGGACGGCTTTGATATGGACGCCTTTCCGACCACCCTCACCGTGCCCTGTCGCTGTGGTGTGAGCAGCTGGTCCTTCAGCGCTTGTATGCGGGCCTGGCTGGCAGATATGCTCCTGTCTCGCTCCATGTCGATCGAACTCCGCGGGCGCTTGTTTGGTGGTTCGGGGGTGGTAGACAATCCCAGCGATGTGGTCGAGGCATTCGAGTGCTGCAGGGTGCTCGCAAGTGAGGTCGTCGATGTGCTGGCGGCGATGCTGTCCACGAGCTTGTGGAACTTGCGCTTGGTAGTGGCTAGGGCTGGCTGTGTGTCTGTCATGATGGCGGTTTCTGCGTTGTGAGTGCGACGTTGGGTGTTGAATCGGGGTCGCGTGGGTGAGGAATGCTGAGGTCCTTTGTGAAGATCTTTGTTTACTTTTCGAACGTGATGGTTGCACGTCCCATAGAGAGAGCACCGAGGCCAACCAAAGATCAAGCTGGGCGGATGCAACTATTGGTTTATTATAATGCAATTTGAGCAAGGTTACGTTGTTGTCTCGTCCTCGCCTCTGCATGGATGCGCGTTACCATGGCGGCCAGCGAAAGAGGAAACCCCCGAGACGTGTCTCCGCCTGTTACGTCAACCGATCGACCACTCCAACCCCACCAGAGTCCCGCCCTGCAGCAAACTACTCACTTTTCTAGCCCATGCCCCCAATTGCGACATCGCGACTTTTTCTCTTCGCTCTCGTCATCCTGGCATTCTCACTCCTCGGCCCGTCCCTCCTCTCACGAAGTGCAACTCGCCTTGCGCAACTGACACAACACCTCCGCCCATCCCAAGCACGACGAGCCTCGCTCTCCACCAACCACACACTCCACACAATGGCATACGAGAAGGAACTGGAGGTCGCCCTCCTAGCCGTCCAGCGCGCATCCATCCTCACCAAGACCGTCTACTCGAGCCACTCCAAAGGCACCCTCTCCAAAAGCGACTCCTCTCCCGTCACAATCGGCGACTTCGGCGCACAAGCCCTCATCATCGCATCCATAAAGTACGCCTTCCCCAATGACGAAGTAGTCGGCGAGGAAGACGCAGACGATCTGCGCAAGAACGAAGATGAGCGAAAGCTAGTCTGGGACCTGGTGCAAGCAGCAAAGCTCGACGACAGCGCGGCCGAGGACAAGATTGGCGGGCCGATTAAGAGCGTGGAGGATATGCTTACGGCGCTGGATAGTGGCAGGAGCAATGGCGGACGGCAGGGCAGGATATGGGCGCTTGACCCCATTGACGGCACAAAAGGGTTCTTGCGAGGCGGGCAGTATGCGGTGTGCCTGGCACTCATGGTCGACGGCGTGCCTACCGTGGGTGTCATTGGATGCCCGAACCTCCCCATAGACGACCAAGCGCCGCTCGACAGCTCCATTGGTGCCGACGCAGACGACAAGGAGGGCAAGGGTGTACTGTTCGGCGCCGTGAAGGGCGAGGGAGCTACGAGCCGACCACTGAGCAGCGGCGCATTGCAAAGCTCGAAGAAGATATCCATGAAGGCAGTGCCGGACGTCAGCCAGGCCACTTTCTGCGAATCGGTAGAGGCAGGACACTCTTCCCATGGTGATAACGCAGCCATTGCGTCCAAGCTAGGCATCACCAAGTCCTCTGTGCGCATGGACTCGCAGGCCAAGTACGCTTCGATTGCACGTGGTGCAGGCGACATCTACCTCAGGCTGCCAGTGAGCGCGACATACCAGGAGAAGATCTGGGATCACGCTGCTGGCGTGGTGTTGGTACAGGAAGCGGGCGGTGAGGTTACAGATGCATGGGGCAAGCCGCTCGATTTTGGCATTGGGAGGACGCTCAAGGAGAACAAGGGTGTGGTAGCTGCGCCCAAGGACGTATTTCCCAAGGTCATTGAGGTCGTCAAGGAGGTGCTGAGTGCAAAGCAATAGACGCAGTCGCATGTTATACATACAAAATCAAACACGCATTGAGTAGAAAAGTCTTTCCCTGCATCTACGCACGTACGTTTCCAATTTCATGGACAAGATCACAGTCATAATAAATGTGTGGACGAACGTGAAGTGGATGATTTTCATTTTCCTTCGCATGGTGTGCAGAAGACTTGTCTAGCTAACCAGAGCATGTGGCTCGGCCTGCCCTCACTCTCGCTGGAGAAGTGGGTTTGACCATCTTTCGTGATCTTCGTGGTATCGTTCCGTAACTCCACCCAGACAGCACCAGCTGAACTTAGTTCATGCGAGCGACGAGCTGGTTGATGAACTCCTCCCGGTTACCCAGGTCACCACCCTCGATGAAGTGCTTGAACTTCCTTGGGCGGAAGCCACCAGTGGGCGAGGACAGCTTGAACGGCCACAGGAAGTTGCAGGCCTGCTTGAAGTTGGGGCCGACGGTGTAAATCTCGTGGATGAGGTCCTCGACGCAGACGATGCCGAGCTTGCCGAGGTTCTCCTCGATGACGTCGTTGTCGGTGATGGGGAGGCGCTGCTTGTTGACCTTTCCGTAGCCGCGCTTGTAGACGAGCTCACGGACGGTCTTCAGGTTGGGGTAGCCGTATGCGACGAAGGGCTCGACGATCTTCAGCATCTCGCTGGTGGCCTTGGTGAGCCTGATGAAGACACCATTGTTGATCTGGAGGAGACGGAGGAGCTGCAGAGTCTTGCGCTTCTTGGGGTCGATCTTGTTGATACTGTGAGATGTTAGTATGGCTCGAAGAGTGGCAGATAAGATGTGGCATACCCCTTGATACGGACAACGAAGGCAAGCCTGGACTCAGCGGGGACGAAAAGGGCATTGTCCCTCTTCGCGGCGCGCTTGGCCTCGATAACGTCGCGCTCGGCCTTGACGTACTCCTGGTGGTACTTCTCGGCGCGCTTGAAGATGGTCTCGCGCTTCTTTTTGTTGGCCTAAGAGAGTCTTAGCCAACTGTGATACTCCTAACCGCTTGCGCAGATCATTGGAGAGGGTTTATCGCACCTCACGCTTCTTCTGTGTCTCGGCAGCCCGCTGGTCGGTGACCTTCTGGTTGGCCTTCTGCTTCTTGAGGATCGTCTCCGGAACCTCGATGTCCTTCTGGGAGATGCTGTGGGGGCTGCAATGTCATTGTTAGCATGCCGTGCGTATGTAATCAGTTTTCGTCTGTACGTACGTTGACTTGGCCATTGTGCTGGTGGTTAGTTGGGCTTGATGAGGTCGTGAAGCTGCTGGGAACGAAATTCGAGGTGGAATTTGGCAAAGTGCTCGCTTAGCTGGACTAGCGCTGCGCCAAGATTCTCCAACGGCAGCCGCGATCGACCCCACCAATTACACAGGCCCACCTCTCGAGCTACTTCCGTTTTCTCAGTGAGCTTCGAACTTTGCGACAATTACCATTGCAGCTGCACGTTGGAAGTCCCACATTCTTAAACACCTTTACCTCATATCATTATGGCTAGAGGTCGTGGAGGCAGTCGCGTAAGTACTATTGGGATATCAGAAGATTTTTTTTTGAACTGACTCGAAGCAGGGCGGCGGTCGCGGCAAGGCATCTCGTGGGAGAGGCAGAGGTCGCGGCGGCGGCGGTGGAGGCGGTCGCGATACGAGGACGGAGCCGTGGTCAGAGATTCCGCGCAAGAACGAGCTGTTCGAGAGCTATTATCGCATGGGTGGCTTCTTGGACGAGGCAGAGTTCGAGAATATGTGGACGGCCTTGCAAACCGACCTGCCCAACAGCTTCCGCTTCACCGGCACCAAGTCCGACGCTCTCGCAGTGCGTGAGATCTTCAAGCAGCGATATATCCCAGCCATCGCATCCAAGAAGTTCGAGGGCAAGCCAGTGCCACCCCCAGAGTGTGTCAACGCCTTTCCAGACGAGCTCGTATGGCACATGAAGACGCACAAGAAGATCATCCGCCGTCATGCTCCCTTCGCCGACTTCCAGAAGTTCCTTGTTGCCGAAGCCGCATCAGGCAATATCAGCAGGCAAGAGGTGGTCAGCATGATCCCACCGCACTTTCTCGACGTCAAGCCGGGACAGGTAGTCTTGGACATGTGCGCTGCACCAGGTAGCAAATCTGCGCAGCTGGCAGAGATGATTCATGGCGACGAGGAAGACCGCGTGCGCAGGACTGCCAATGGCGAGTCTGTAGACAGTGGCGCAGAGGGCGACTACAGCGACGATGGCCGCTCGACAGGCCTACTAATTGCGAACGACACTGACTACAAGCGCGCCGGCATGTTGGTCCACCAAGTCAAGCGACTCAACTTCCCCAACCTGATCGTCACCCAGCACGACGCGTCCATCTTCCCCTCGATCGAGCTTCCGAGTACAAACCAGAAGAAGAACTACCTCAAGTACGATCGAATATTGGCTGACGTGCCATGCGCCGGCGACGGTACCGCGCGCAAGAACCCCAATGTGTGGCAGAAATGGACACCCAAGGACGGCCTTGGTCTCCATGGGCTTCAGCTGCGCATTCTCTTCCGAGGTCTGCAGATGCTGAAGAAGGGCGGTCGCATGGTCTACTCAACATGTAGCATGAACCCTGTCGAAAACGAGGCTGTAGTCGCTGCAGCTATCGAGGCGTGCGGAGGAACCGCGAAAGTGAAGCTCGTCGACTGTTCCGACCTTCTGCCCAACCTCAAGCGCAAGCCGGGTCTAAATGCGTGGAAAGTACTCGATACTTCGCAGGTTGGTGGTAATGGCGAAAAGACAGCACACATGTTTACTAGCTGGGAGTCATTCCAGAAGGTAAGGTCAAAGTACGAGGTTGAGGAACCCGAGCGCACGTTCTCTACCAAGATTTCCGCAGGATGCTTTCCACCCATTCCGAAGTTCGAGGAGGAGAGGATTCCACTGGAAAGGTGCATACGTGTATATCCTCATCTGCAGGACACCGGAGGATTCTTCATCGCTGTCATCGAGAAGCTTGATGATATCAAGGTCGCTCAGAACCAGACGTCCAAGTCGAATACCCAGAAGACCACAAACTCTTCCATTCCAACGCCGGAGGAGAACGTCATTGAGGCGGACGCCACTAAAGCAGAGACGGACAGCGACGTTCCGGATGTTGCGGCCAGCCTGAAGCGTAAGTTGGAAGAGCCTGAAGAGGCCACAACTTTGAAGAAAGCCAAGCCCGAAGAGGAGACACTTGCTGAGCCCACAGAAACCGCACTCGTTCAGAAGACAGAGTCAGCAGCGGCAGCCAATGGCTCAACAAATGGGGCTTCAGCCATCGCAGCAGGACACTCGGACGCCAGACTGAAACCAGAGAACCAGAGCCAGATCAAGGAGTATTTCGAATATCTGCCGTCGGAGGATACTACTATCGCATCCATCATGTCGTTCTTCGGCATCTCAGAACGCTTTCCACGAGACCGTTTCATGGTGAAGAACAAGGAGGGTCTCTCGCTCAACAAGATCTACTACACCTCTGACATGGCCAAATCCATCCTTCAGCAGAACAAAGACCGTGGCATGAAGTTCATACATTGTGGCGTGGTCATGTTCGTCGCACACAAGATCAAGGACAAGGACTACACTCATGCGCCGTGGCGGCTACAGAGTGAGGGCATCCGCATCATCGAGCCATGGGCATCGAAGCGCATCGTCAACTGCACTTCAAAGGAAACGCTGCACCGGCTCATCGTAGAGATGTTCCCCAAGCTACCCAGGGAAGGCGAGCACGACCTAGGCGAGGTCGGCGACCAGCTGCAACAGATGGACATTGGCTGCTGCTTCGTCCGCGTCGAGAAGGACGATGACCAAGGTATTCCTTTCCGCATGGTCCTTCCGCTCTGGAGGCATCCAGGCAGCGCCAATCTCATGGTTGACAAGGACGACCGGAAGGCGATGCTGCTCCGCTTGTTCAACGAGAAGGACACGGAGATCATCAACCACGTTGCCGACAAGGAGAGGGCACAGAAGAAGTTGGACGAGGAGATGGCTGATGCCAAGGAGGAAGCTGATGTCAAAGAAGAGGTTCAAGTCAGCAACGGCGAAGGTGTGAAGGAGGACGACATTGCCGCAGAAGAAGAAGGCGGTGTGACGGTCGAGATGACCGATGACGCATGAAAAATGTCTTGACTATGGACGGGTGGGTACGCGGTGTAGGAACGGATGGATGCTTGATGATTTTCCATCTGTGCAGGCCATCTACCATGCATTGGCTTCGGCGTTTTTACTTTTTGCCATTAACATACGGATAGGACTTGGTTACCTCTTAATATCCTATGCTCAACCAAAATCGAGGGTCTCTTCTCTTCTTTGGTGCTCTCGGCAATGCATGTTAGAAACATCGATACTTGTGATGATGCTCATGTGTATCTGACGCAGTGGACTTTGCGCTCACGAAAACCGCGTACTTTATTGTGACAATGCTTTAACAGTTTGAGAGCACTGGGTTGCCTGAGACTGGAAAGTGGTGCGCTAGGAGAGGCAGAGTATGACGTCGGTTATAGCGCCGGAAGAAGGGTGTAGGGATGTCATCCGGTAGCATCAAGGCATCAGGTTTTGTACTAAACTCGTGAACGATGAGATCAGCAAAAGCTTGATGATCCATGCGCTGCATGTTAGCTTACTGACTGGCACAAAATCGTTGGGGAAAAGCAGGCTACTGTTTCACTGATCACAAGAGCCCTGCAGCACCTGATGGGAGTCATTATCTGATTTGCTATAAGAATACAGTACTCAACCTCTCCTCTCACAGCACACTGTGCTTGTTGTCGTTCCAGCGGCTCCCATCTACCTACTCCCGCCGTACACAACCGGCGCTTCACCGACGCATGGGGCTCCTAAACCCAACACCTCCGAACGCACTGCCCTTCTTCGGCGTCGTCATGGGCTCCGGCGTATCTCTCCCACTTACGCCTCCAAAACTTGCACTTGCCCCGTGCCTACTGTAGTTCCCTGTAGTAGCACCACCGCTTCCAGGTGCCTTGAACTTTACTTGACTGCCGGTGGCGTATATGTCATTGAGCATCGGCTCCAGCACACCAGCATCAACAAACTCTTCGTACTTCCGCCAGAGCTTCAAGGCCGATGTTGCATCCTCAATACTGTCGTGCGTGTCCTGCTGGATTTGCTCTTTGAGGACGCACCACGCGAGGAACTTGAGGTTGAGCTTTCTCTTGAAGTCTGGCAAGAAGAATAGGTTGCTTGTGTCCACGACCTGTGACTTGGGAACGTGGATGTTGATAGTGCGGAAATCGTTCGCGAGCGAGTGGCCTACGAACACGCAGCCGAGGTTGAGCAAGAGCCAGAGCTTCTTGTATGCGTGCTTGAGACTAACAGGCGCATGCGCTGATGTCTCGCGATTGAGATCGCCAGGCATGATGCCAGACCATTCAGTGAGGTAATCAACGACCTGCTCGGTAACAGCAATGTAGTCATCGATGAATGGGAGGCCCGCGAGCTCGCCTTCGCCACGACAGACTGACACACGAGCCAGGCCTTTGCGATCGGGTCGAATGGTTTGGCGCGTGCCATCTGCTTTCATTTCGATCTCTTCGGATTGCAGTCGGATGAACTCTGCATCAATTGCTACTGGATAACCAGGGCGTGGCGTCTCCGTTGAAGCCTGTAATAGCTTGAACTTCTCATCCGCAGGCGTGGGATTGGATGACCACCATCGATACAGAATTGATGTGTCCAGACTCTCCTTCCAACTATCATCTATGTCGTTCCTGGCAGCCTTCAACTGGTACGTCAATACGGATGGCAACTTCCAACTTGGCTCGAAACGTAGGGCCTCCTCCTTGGGTATGGGCCGCACGAGGAAATCGTTGAAAAGATGCCACTTGTCTTCTGCATCTGGATCTCGAGAGGAGGGTCCTGTGTTGATAGTGGCCACAAGGTGCGGCTTCTGGTGCTCCCCACTGTTGATATCTGCAACGACACCGACGAGCTCGTATACCACTATGTCGAAGACACCGCGCTGCTGATGAAGCTTCAAGTCCTGGCCCTCAAAGCAAAAGAATTGCCCTTGATCTACTATGATCCCGATTTCTTGTGGCAACCAGTTTGGTATGGCCCACAGCAGTTTCGCTTCGTGGCTCTGAATGGCCGCGTTGAGCATCAAGACGCCGGGGACTGATTGTATCGTTTTCCGCTGTACCATCTGCTGGTAGCGATTGCACTTTGTGCACCATCCTCGTGTCTGGTCCTGTCGCTCGACGCTCGCCTTCAAGATCTGAGAGAATGTGGGTCGTGGCACTCTTGTGTTCTTCATGACATGCTTTGCCGGATAGACTAGCTCGTTGACAAAGTTTTTGCCACCTCTGATGGTCTCGTTTGCGCATTGCGCGCATCGCATGCTAGCTCGTGCTTGTGTTTCCAGTACTTGATCCATCAACGACGGACCACTGTGACCCGGTAGCATTTGCCGGAATTCTTCTGAAATTTTGTCCAACAGGAAGCGATTCAGATTCTGGATCATGCTGGTGAGAGCCACATTTGGTGCGAACTCTTCTAAGAGATTCAACGAAACGGCATTTGAGAGGCCACTGAAGGTCTTCAAGAAATTGGATGCTTGACAGTTGAGGCCAGCTGCCTTCTCGAGCATGTCGATGAGGAAGCCAAGCTCGCATAGAAGACAAGATTCGAAGAGACATGGAGACGCCGTATGCTGCAACGCAAGATTCCGTATCAAGGGAGTGAACCGGAACAGCTGCAGGAGCGAATTCGCATATGAGTTGGTGATGTGAGTCTCCAGTCCGGAGTAAGGAGTTTGATTGTAGTAGGCGAAGTCGAAATCGTCGACGCCGAATTTGCTGTACTTGATCTCCACATTACCGTACATCGCAGGAACATCCTTTCGCGTCACGTCATCGAGATGAAGGTCTGTAAGAGTCTCCATGGTCGCGATGACCTCGGAATTTGCACCGTTCGGCGACTGCGAGACTCGGGCCTTTTCACTCAGAAATTTCGGTGGCGTCAAGGAGTCACCCGACCTGTCTACTTGTCTGGTGATTTCGACCTGGTTTCTTCGCTTCGTTCTTGGGTTCTTTGCGAAGAAGCCAATGTCTGTCCGTGTCATGTTGGTCAATATTGCATTATCGATTTTTGCCGGCGGGGCTCCAACTTCGAATATTATGTGGCTTGGCCAGCTTGAAAGAAGCGTTTCCTTGTAGTAAGGCATGCCGATTGTATTCAAGGGACTGTCGAAATTAGGCGAAGCACCTATGTAAGGGTAAGCAAGACTCACGTGTCAGGGCTCCAGTCCATCGAGGCTGGCTGTATTGGATGGTCCGCGAATTCAGTGGGATTGCTGTACTCGGGGAAGTGAACTTTGGTGGGCGAGCCCCAAAGATGAATGTGCGAATTCGAGTCAGCCAACGCAAAGGCCTCGCCCGATGGAGCCATCTCAAAGCTAGCTAAATATGAGTCGTATAGATTGATCTGTCGCAAGTTGGCAGCGTCGGGGTTCATGAGGTCGATGACTTGCATCTGGCCGTTCTGCGAAGCGATGATTGCCGTGGTAGACATACGTGGATGCATTCGTACGAACGCTGCACCAGTATGGAATGGAATGGGCGGCAATTGCTTCAGGGTCTTCAAGGAAAAGACATTCGTGAACGGATCGAGCATGTACGCATATTGCTGCCTGGGAGACCAGCCGCAAGTCGCAAGAAAATCTCCTTTTGCGTCCATATCACTGATGCTACCAGTGTGACCTTCAAAGACCTTGATGACGGAGAGCGAGCCAGAATCAAGGATGTGTATGCCGCCATTATTGGTGGCTGCGCAGAGATACTGGCCGGCGCGCTTCATTATGGTATACTGGGCATCGACGGGCAGCTGTGACAGGTCAGTGTCTATCCGAGAGCCATTACGCCCATACATACAGTGTCCACTATGGTACCCTTCTCTACATCGACCTTGAACATTTGCTCTTGACATCCTGCAATCAAAATCTCGCGTGTGCCCTTGGAGGTGAAGTTCATGCACTTCAAATCCTTGAAGTCTGGACTCCTACAAGCTGTCTGTCAGATGACTATTCTCGCTGTGTACTCCATCCTTGCACCCCAACCTACGTCAGATGCCATTGTGAAAGCCCACGGCGGTGTGAGTAATGAACGCTTTGCCGCGAGACAGAAAGGACGCCTTTGTCTGTGAACAAGAATTGCTTAACGGGACCTTCGGCGGTGGTATGTCCCCGAAAGGAGGTGTAGCGTTCGAGTTGGGGGCCGCAGAAGGAGGTTATGCGACCCTAACTCGGTGTAAGCACAGAATCATCGAAGGGTGTATTGGCAAACGTACTCACATGGTTATTACCAGTCCAGAGCAACTCTTGGGTGGTGTCGAAAGCGAAGGTTGATACGGGTGCAGACGGCTGGTGGGGTCCTGGCGGAGGCAGCTGAGCTATTGCTAGCTACGTAGTATCAGTCATGAATTGCAAGTGAGTCTTGGGCGCTGTCTCCTGGTGCTCGACACGCGCCGTACGAGATGAGTCCTACCTCGTCCCAATCTGCCTCCATAGCTATGACGCGCTGGCTAGTTCACTCGCACTAAACAGAGCCCCCAACATATCTGGAGCCCCCTGGTGTGCTTGCAAGATGCGCGTTGTGAGGTGGGTGTGAGTTGTGCAGTGAAGTCGGAGCTTCCATGCGGGTTGATGCACCACTGGCCGATGGGTGGTGGGGCGCAAACAAAGCCTCGGAAGCGCTCGCGTTGGGAAGCGGCCGTTGACATCGCCTGCATCTACCAATCACCTAGGTGTTCATGAGCACCTCAAATTGAAGGTCGCTGGCTCTGATCACGAGCCACTGACTCAATCCGAAAATTTGCTGTAATATTCGTGATCGAAAGCTCATGTGCTAACGTAAATCACTGCGTGCTGTCACTTTTGAGGCGAAATCGAACTATCTCCAAGGAGCGCAGTCATGACGCGGAGGACCACATTGTTTACACTTCACTGTAGCTGGCATAATTTACTTTTGTTTGGCGGAGGCCCTAGCTGCTTTGTCGCTCTTATGCTCTAGAATGCAGCAGGCGCCCGGTTGAGAGTCAATTTTGGCCGATGTGACAGAAATCATGGAATTTGTATTGGATGAAACATGATCAAGTGTATGTACCCTCCTCGGTGGAGATCGCCCGTCCGCCATGCTGCACAGTGCAAAAAAAAAAAGAACAAGGGAAGGAATGTGATTGAAGGTAGAATGGCCGCTACCAAACTACCCACAATCACATGGTGCTTACCAGAAAGAGCCCGTTGTTGGCTTTCCACGCCCAGTGCCAGAGATGTGAGCAGTTCACTTGGGTATAGAACGCCTATCGAGCGGACCGTGCTTAGCGTCAGAGCTCAGGAGGTGGAATGAGTGGATTCAGTGCCATACCGAATATGCAAAGACCGTTGCGCCGTGACTATGCAGAGGAAAGGGACCAGCATCGACGGCCGAGTCTGTCAACTGTACAGTCGTAGATTAAGACAGGCCTGCATGAAGTCAGCAGGGATCCAATCGAAGTACTACGCCAACGCTGTGCGTCTCTGTAGAGGGAGCATGCGATGCGCCAAAGCACTAAAAGACAGCACAGGTCTGGAACGGCCCATAGACGACGTAAGCAAGGTCACATATATGGTTTGTTCTGATTTGGTTTCGTTTCATACCTTCAAAAGTAGTCGGTGAGCACTAAGAGCGCTTGCGGCCTTGAGGAGGCATGGAACCGTTGTATTCCTGCTTAGGAGGCGTGGGTTCGTCCTCATCCTCGGCCGCGTCCGCCTTGTGGTCATAACGCTTGCGCTTGTGGGTCTCCGTCATGCCTTTGCCGGAGCCGGTGAAGCCAACTGTATCAATGTCAGTACGTGTCCTACATGATGTGTTGTGCAGGTAACTAACCGCGACTACCAGCCTCCGTACTGGTGCGGAACATGGACTCTTTCCTGGGTACCTTCTTGCTGCTCTTAGCCTGGAAATCCTGCCAGTTGTTCTTGCGCTTCTTGAGCTGCCCGTTGTTGGGGCACCTATTTGGGCGCTTCTCTTCGTCATTTTCGTTGGCTGCGCTCTTCTTTACGGCCTGCGCATTGGGGTTTACAGATGCGGGACCGGAGATGACGTGTGGTGACGAAGTGGAGGGCAGAGCTGGTGAGGGAACCGCGGCTGGTTCCTCGCGCTTCCTCTTGCTGGGAAGAGCGCGAACTGCGTTGCGATCCACGGTAAGGCTGTCTTCGTACTCGATGAAGCGCACAAGGTACTTGGGGGCTGAGGCGCTGCCGAGAACGCTCTGGACTTTGGCCTTGTACCAAGACCTGTCACTCCACTGCGCCTCGACCATGTCGCCGGGGGTGAAGTTGACGGGCGCATCGGGCTCCTGCTTCTCGGCAGTCTTGCGCAGCAGAGGGTGTTTCGCGGGATCGAATTTGGGCGCTGCTGGCTGCGCTGTCTGCGGCATCTGGGCTTCGAGTTTGGCTAGCTCTGCGCGTAGTCGTACCAACGTAGCATCGTGCAAAACCAAGGCGGCGTGAATCTCCTTCTCCATGTCGTCGTAGACCTCGTTTCGACCGTCTTTCTCCACGAGTTCCTGCAGGTTGGGCAACTTTACGTGCTGTTAGTAATGTCCACCGATAGCGATTTCGCGGGCACTTGCCTGGTCGGCCCATGACTGTCGGCCCTCATCTTCCTTCTTGATCTCCTCCTTCTTCAGCCAGATTGAGTCCTTCAATGCTTTGATGTCAGCCATTCTGCGCAGTGTGAAGGTTGTTGTTCGAAGTGCGTGTTGTTGTGGTGAGTTCAAGGAGATTGGAAAGTGAGGTGTACAGTCGAGGAAGGTGCGACGCTGGGGTTGGGCTTGGCATGGCCGTGCCCGTTGCCCCACTTTTTGGACCCTCACTTTCAGCCCTACGCGTGCACCCCCACGGGAGTAACAATCAATTGCCCAGGTGATGCCAGTGGTTGTCATTCACGTGTTCTTGCATTACTAGCGCATTGGAGTTGTAGACGTTCATATCCCATGTCCATGCTCACCGCCAACCTCTTTGACTCATGGCCGATTCAAGGGTTGAAGTGAATGGTTTTGATTGCACACAGCGCCTGCACCTTCGACATGACGTCTCCTGGTCATTGCGCACATAAACAGAGGAGCGTATCACTACTCATCCATAGCTTGAAAATCGCCAACCATAGCCTATTATATACCGCGGGTAATAGAAAAGTAAGTGATGCTGGAAAGCTGTGTAGTTGGCCAGCGAAGAGTCCGCCGAGCTTGTCTACTAAACACAAGAGTGACACAATTTTGAAAAGTAGCATTAACACCAAGTGATCGAGACATGTTGCAAGTACTGGAGTTCAGTCTAGGCAGATACGTGAGAACACTACGCGCTGTTGTGTGCTTATTACACGGTGACGAAAATCTCTGCCTTACCAGGAACAAAGAGAAGATCTATACCTAATCCGTTCGGATGGTTCTCGACACTGCCCCTCCCCTCATGATGTGCTTGGTGATTTCTAAGCGGAGGTCGGAGCCTTGACACGACGTCGCTGCCCGCCCCGACAAGGCCAACACAACCTATCAGTGACGTTTTCCGCTGCATTGAGTCCTCGATTGTTCGCCGTCTTTGCTAACGAGTGGCTTATCTCATCTTGCAAGGGTCACTGGACCACCGCCGGCTACAATCTCAGACAGAGCTACGAGGCTCGGCCTCCACCTCACACCCGTCCGCCGTGATCCACCGTCCACTGCAAACCTCTCCAAGCACAAGCCCTTTCGTGGGACACATCGATTGCGCAACGTGCGCCAAACACGCTCTCGAACCCGAATAGATACGTGTCCCGCTGACGGCATTCCCGCGACCACCCGCATCGCTCTCCTGCGGTGAACCACCTTCAATTACCCACCCTCAAATCTGGCGCAAGCGCTCTGCCTGGACCCCGCACCGCCCTTCACAATGGCTGGCACTACCAACGACTTCCAGAATGGCACGCCGTTCTATCTAGACTCGACTCAGCAGGTAAGAGATGTCCCTTCCAAGATCTCATCCAGGGCGAGTGCTGACCTGGTGTCTCCATGTGTAGGACCTCTTGCTCGCCGCGCTGGCCTCCAACAGTCAGAACACAAACGATCTCTTCTCTGCGAACATCAACAACACCGGCGCTTCGAACAATGCGCAGTTTCAGTACTCTGCGACTGATGGTGTTGACCCTACCTTCTTCACCTCTCCCCAGCAAAGCACTCCCGCAAATGCCTTCAATGGCGCAGGCATCGACGAGTCACCATACATAGATTATCTTGATGGCGACAGCTTCGACTTCGACAACGCCGATGGCGACATGATTGGCGCGCTTCCGGGGGGCTCACCTGACTCAAACGAGAAGCGCAAGAGTCCCGATGACGATGCGGACGATGACGAGGGTGGTGGTAAGCACAAAGCCATACATAGTGCATGTGGAACAAACACTGATTAGCATCAATTATAGGCAAGCGCAGGGAAGGCGAGGATAAGAAGAAGCCAGGGCGCAAGCCCTTGACCTCAGAACCCACGACAGTACGTTCTTGCGACAGCGTCGTGCCCAGAAATACTAACATGTTATGCAGAAACGCAAGGCACAAAACAGGGCTGCCCAGCGAGCCTTCAGAGAGAGGAAGGAGAAGCATCTCAAGGACCTCGAGACCAAAGTCGGGGAGCTGGAGAAGGCCTCAGACGCTGCGAACCACGAGAATGGACTGCTCCGTGGTCAGGTCCAGAGACTACAGATGGAGCTTCGCGAATATCGCAAGCGCCTATCACTCAATAGCGGTGGGCTGAATCGCTCCCCGCCGCTTGCAAATGGGTTCAGCTCTATGCTCAACAACAGCAACAGCAACTTCTCCTTTGACTTTCCGCGATTTGGTGGGCTTCCTGGTACACAGCTTCTCGACAACGGGCCATTGTCTTCGAAGACCAAGAACGCCTCGGTCTCGTCAATCACACCGGCCCGTCAAAATAGCAACGGAGCCAACGTCAGTCCCGCTACAAACTACAGGAGCTCGTTCACCAATTCGCCAGATCCATTGGTCAACAGCCCTGCGACGAACGGTGCACAGCGCAACCAAAGCGTCAATGGTTTCTCTGGTTTCAACACTGCGCCAAACAACACCAACCGTGGTAGCACCGACAGCTCCGGAACGCCGCAGTCTCGTGTGTTCCAGTTCAATAGCGGATCGTCAACACATTCCGATTCCCCGTCGTCGTCAACATCACCTTCAAATAATCAAGACTCATCTTGTGGTACTTCTCCAGAGCCGAGTCATATGTCGCCTGGTCAGCCCAGGGACTCAATCGCAGATGGATATGTGTGTCATGGCAATTCGGAAGGTGAGGTCCTCTTCTGCGAGCAACTCAACATGGCCTGCGGCAATCCTCGCAACCCCGTGCCTCGTACGATGTCCGAATCTGACGACAAACCTTCTTCTATAGTCCTAGACACCGCCAAGTCTTCCACCCCACAGCTCAACGGCATCGACTATTTCGCGAACCAAAACGGCGGTCAATTCGATCCCGCTCTCTTTGGCGAGTACCGTGATACTCAGAATGCTATCGTCGGCGATGGAGACTTTACTGGTGGCTTCTTCAACGACGCCTTCATGAACACTGGCTACGGCAGTCCATTCCACTTTGGCGATACACCCGCGGTGCAGAAGCCAAATCCTCTTGAGGAGATTGAGCGCATACAAGACGGTGAGGATGAAGTTGTGCCTGGAGACGACATCAACTCGATGCTCAACTGCCACAAGATCTGGTCAGTATTGCCCATAGTCGGTCTAGGACCTTGCACACTAACTACAAGTAGGGACAAACTTTCCAGTCGTCCTGACTTTAAGGACGGTACCATCGACATTGACAATCTCTGCTCCGAGCTACGTGCCAAGGCACGTTGTTCAGAGAGCGGCGTTGTCGTTGACCACAAGGACGTCGAGGCTGCTTTGAAGCGCCTGCCAAAGGATTCCTTACCTGCCTGAAAGGGCGTGAATGATCGACCGCATAGGAACAGCGGGGAACAGGTGTAAAGGTGTTTTTGACTTAGTGATGAGTTACGGAGGACAGGAGGAGTAGTCACTCGTTCAGCGTGCTCGCAGGCCGCTTCACTATTTGAGACAAAATGACGAGATTTGATGTTCATGGGATGGGATTGGCGTTGGTATTTTGATGGTGATACACGAGCTACAATCGGTTCAAGGGCATTTGTTGGGAAAAGGATGGCATGGAGTGACATGGTAACAAACTCGAGCCTCTTTTTCGATCCATAGGTGCAATGCAACAAACTATAGGTATTTAATTTTCCAACAGAGATGGCTGTTGTTTCGCTATGAAATATTCTGGTCGTTGGTAACACCGACACCCTCACTTCTTCTTGAGTGGTGTAGCGGTGTTCTCTGACGAAGGCCATTTCCTGAGCTTCAATGAGCTATCTATTGCGAGCCTAGCACGACTCAAGGTTCGCATTAGAGCCTTCCAATTGGGATTGTGTCGTCTTCCTTACGACACGAAGATGGGTCTGCGGAAGTCAATGTCGGCGTATGTCTGCTATCTCTCAGATTGTCTAGCAGCAGTTTAACTGCTCACTTGCATTGAGTGGAGGATGAAAGATATCTGAGCACTGTGCCATTGCTCTGGTACGCAGAGTAAGCAAGAGGCTAAACCATTAGAAGAAGCCTGATATTCCTCAAGCGGTCCAAGCCCACTTGCATCTCTAGTATTTTGGATACGCAGGCTACCATTCGCCATCCATGATCACCTTCTTGGCCGACAAACCCAACTACATCATCTTCCGCGTGAGCAAGCAAGTCCACGATGAGGCGCTGCACGCAGGTTGGTTGGACCGGCAGTTTCAAGCACTTCATTCATCGGTCCTAGGTGGGAATTGCAGGCATATGCCAAACTCCCACCCATCCTACTCGCTAAACTTCACTTCTATCAACGTACCGTAATGAACGCTCCGCAGCATCATCCACCTCGTCCATCTTGACCTCGCCAATCACGCCCTCCAATAACTCCGGCACAATCTGCGCCGCATCGCCCTGGAAGAACCAATCTTGGTCGTACAGGCCACCAGGAGGTACATCGTTGCGATCCATGTTGATGATCGCCACCCTGGCCCCCTTTCGGCGCGCTTCGTTGACATATGCAGCAGCCGGAAACACTCTCGCGCTCGTTCCGATGACCAAAATCAGGTCGATGTCTTCCGGTGCATCCATGAAGTTGTCCACGTCTTTGAGAACATCACGTGGTAGAGACTCGCCGAACCAGACGACGCCAGGGCGCAGAGTCCCCTTTTTGCAGGTGGGGCAACGTGGGAGATGTGACAGCGTGAGCTCAGGCAGAGCAACGTTTTCGTCTGAGATGTCGAGCTCACGTGCTTTCATCGCTGCTGTGGTCGTGGGGTCGGACTCGTCGGTCGGGATTGCGAGGGCAGGCACAATAGGGTCAGTGTAGTTGTTGCGTTCGATGTAGTTGCAGAAGAACTCTGAGCACTTGACGTCAAATAAGGAGCCATGGAGGAGCTTGAGTTGTGACGCTGGATGATGCGCGCGTGGTGAAAGGCCTGTATATGGTCAGTAACGATGGTAGGCTGAATAGGGAGGGTGAAAGTACCATCAACATTCTGGCTCAGCGTGATGAAGCTCTCTCTCTTCCTCGCCAGGTCTGCGAGAGCATAGTGTGCTGGATTAGGCTTCGCTTTCAGAGCCATGTGCCTCCTGTAGCTGTAAAATTGCCACACGAGCCCAGGGTCTCTTTCGAATGCTTCGGGCGTCGCCAGCTGTGTTGCTTCGTGTGTCCGCCATAGTCCGCCAGCGCCTCTGAAAGTTGGTAAACCTGAGCTTGCACTCAAGCCGGCACCTAATAGTGCTAGTATTCTCGTCGATTTACTCAGGTGCTCCTGGAAGCTTTGCAGTTGTTCCGGCGGTACTACACTGGTTCGGGCGGCAGAAGCCATTTTGCGGTATAGATGTGGCAGTGACAATTTGGCGGTGGCTTTGTTCTATATACCAGGGGACAATGAGGGGAAGGCGTAGTGTGTGACATATATGCGCTGTCCAGGTAAAAGTCCAAGATTAGGCATGCATATAAGCTGGGGAAGTGGAGAGTGGGGCGCACGACGTCGTCAGGCACTATCGATAAGGGTCGACGGGAAGTTGTGTCGCCTCCGCGGCGAAGTTGATTCGTTCCCGCACGACGTCTTGTCTTCTATGTTTGTGTTGTTATGAGCTGCCCTGCGAGGTTTTTGAGGCGACCCGTGGCCAATGCCAGGTGGGCACATACAACGAGTAATCGGGGAAGGAGGAGCCTGAATGTTCCTGCCGCGAACCTCAGATTCGGCCAACCACTGCACGAGACACATGGACATCTGCTCCAAGCTGGGGAAGGTGCGACCGTTGCATACAATCCCGAACGATGCTAACCAAGCATTGCAGTGACCCCAGGTATCACCGCCCTCGAATACTTTCAACGACGATCGAACCTCGCCAAAGAGCTGCCGCCCAACTCGATAGCCGTACTCGCTGCCTCAGACCTCAAATATGCATCTGGCGCCGTCTTCTACAAGTTTCACCAAGACCCTGACTTCCACTACCTCACTGGCTTCCTCGAACCTGATGCGCTCGCCATAATAGAGAAGCTCGACGAACACGAACACACCTTTCATCTCTACGTGCGGCCCAAGGATCCAAAACTCGAGGCGTGGGAGGGGCCAAGGTCAGGCATTGAGGCTGCCGAAGATGTTTTCAATGCAGACGTCACGGGCTCCATAGATGATCTGCCAAAGCTTCTGGCTGAGGTCGTGAACAGGAGTAAGAATGTGTACACAGATTTGCCAGGCAGTCGCATCACCAAGAACATACTGTCTCGATATCTCTCGGGCGCTGAGCCCTCGCGAACAGGTGGCATAGCATCTGTCTTCCGCGACAGCAAGGCGTCTATCAAGCCTCTGCGACCGCTTCTCAACGAGCTCCGTGTGATCAAGAGCGAAGCAGAAATAGCCAATATGCGAAGAGCAGGCCAGCACTCCGGTCGTGCCATCACAGACGCCATGCGTCAAACCTTCACCAATGAAAAGGACCTCGACTCCTTCCTCGACTACTGGTTCAAGCAAGATCTGTGCGACGGCCCCGCATACGTTCCCGTAGTCGCAGGCGGCATCAATGCCAACACCATCCACTACGTCTCCAACGACATGCAGCTGAAGCCAAACGAACTTGTACTCGTAGACGCAGGCGCCAGCTACGGCGGCTACGTAACAGACATCACACGCACATGGCCCGTCAACGGAAAGTTCTCTCCAGCACAGAGAGACTTGTACAACCTCCTGCTCGCGGTACAACGAAGCTGTGTAGCCCTCTGCCGCACATCCGCATCTATTTCTCTCGACAAACTACACGACATAGCGCGCAACTCTCTCTCAGCAGGCCTCAAGGACCTCGGGTTTGATATGGAGAAGCCCGACGCAATCACCACGTTGTTTCCGCACCATGTGGGGCACTACTTAGGCCTGGATGTACACGACAGCCCAGGTCTTACTCGCGGCCGCTCGTTTGAAAAGAACATGGTGGTTACTGTCGAGCCGGGCATCTACGTGCCGGATGATGAGCGCTGGCCGAGTTGGGCACGAGGCATCGGCATGAGGATTGAAGATAGTGTAGCTGTGGACGAGGAGAGTCCATATGTGTTGACGACAGAGGCGGTAAGAGAGGTTGTGGACATTGAGGCCCTGAGAGGCACAGAGACGAAGCTATGAAGAAAGAAATTTGAAGTAACAGAACATACTTGCTTTGCCTGACTACATTGTACCTCTTGTCATCACTGCAAACATTCCCACGAACTTTGTAAAGTATGTTATTTATTGATATCTTTGTTCGCCTTCCCATCACGACCGAGCTGGTTCCCCAGCATGTCCCATACTGTAATATACGTATGGCGCCGCACTCTGATTTTCATGCAGCGGCTGTTGCTCACCGACCCAAGGCATGTATACCTGGCTCTGGTGTGGCATGCTCTGGTGGTAAAAAGAGCCCTCGATGTCTTTCCACATGTGCGGATCAGTAAGATTACCCGCGCTCACGGTGTTGTGCACCACCTGATATGCGCGCCTTGCTGTCTCGTTGGTCTCACGCATGCAACCTAGCCATATGACGAGCTTCCTTACGCTGGCAACAGAGTCCGCGTAAAAGGACTCGAAGTAGGGACGGCAGTACGTGCCGACAAGAAGGACGACAAGTGCCTGCATGACTAATTCAACATTAGCATGGATGCATGTGTGTGGAATGAAGCTAGGGTCGCATTTCGGTGTGCTCCACTTATACTTACTATTGTGCGTCATTGTCCACCATGGCCCATTTTCATACACCAACTTGAGGTCTACCTCATCAGGTAGAAGTGAAGCTACTTCTTGTGCTGTCTGGATACATGCTTCTGCAACTTCGCGGTCAAAAGGCGTCAATTCGTCGATGCCTGTGGCGAAACACCGTTCCACGTGGTACAGCGCAGGTCGAGTGATTAGTATTTTCGTCCTACAGTATTGCTTCCTTAGCATCGTCCGGTGCAGTTGGTGGTTAGGTATCATATGGTTTTCTTCGGAAAGTTGCGATGTAGCCTCCACCGACCAGTCATCGAGCTCCGCCATCATCGACATGATGACTCGATGTGTCTGTGCCCAAGTCCGGGGAAGTCTTTGCTTAGTGTACAATTGCAACAGAATCTCTTGCAACGTGACTGATAAGCGGACTTGGGCGTCTGAAAATGCCGTGATGGTGCCAACGATAGAACTCTGTTGCTGGAGAGCACGGTTTACTTCGCCCGGCAGAGACGTCGTGATATTGTCGCTACGCAGCATAAACGGTCTGCCTGTCATAGTGCTGAGAAGACTTTCGAGATGGTGGAGGCTCCACCATGTGTGTGTCATGGCGTGCTGAAGTTGCGGATCGGTGGCGGAGACTTGGGGCAGCGCATGGAGACCCAAAGCGACGGCAAAACGTAGTGAGCTGCCGACGGTAACCCATGCTCTAGAAAAAATAAGTGAGTTTAGATATCATGTGGTGGAGAGGCGCATAGTATGTAGCCTTGGGAACGGCGTTTTGCGTACACATAGCCATACTTACCTGCTGATGTGGCCAATAGACATGTAGTAAAACGCTAGTAGACCAGTGGCCTGGAAGCATTGTCAGTGTTGAGCTCTGTACGGATTTGGAACACTGACCTGAATGAGTGGAAGGTCGAAAACCATCATAGTCGCATCGTTGAGACACAGGAGCTGGCATGCACTGGAGAAACACACAGTTTCGTCGAAAGATCCACCACCCGTCTTGGTCAGATTCATAAAATGTGCACCAATAGCGAGAACAAGATTGACAATCGCGAACCATCTGTGCGGGAAGGTCACACTCTCGCCTCGTCGTGCCGCATCGTAGTACGATTGGAGCTGGTTTGGTATTTCCGATGATATGAGTGGGAATGTGACATGAACTGTTCGTAAGTAGCAATGTAGCAGCGCCATCGCGGACATCTCTGGCGGCAGAAGGAAAGGATTTGGCCGCTCGATAAGCTGTATGTCGCAATCATCCATGTAGAAGTTTGTCTCGCTGGGTGGTGGGAGGAGAGCAGGTGAAGCTGGATCGTTGCGTAGCTGAATGCGAGATCTCAGTTGGCGATACCATCGGACTTCGCAGATCTGTCCCAGGTATCCATCATTGTGTTCACCGATGACGTGTTGTGCATCCTCAGCAAGAAAGTCATCATCGTAACTCAAGCTTTGTTGTTCCCGAGCCCCTTCAAGTGCCGAAGACGCAACACTCTCTGTAGGAGTGTAAAGTGTCGACGAAGGTGATGCCTGCGAGAGAGATTGCTGGCGTGAGCGTTCTGAAGATTGAGAGTAAGAAATCGTTCTAAATTGAGAGGAACTTCCAACGGAACTGGCTTCGGTGGCTTCGAGGAAGTCGTCGTCGTCATCCGACTTTGAATTGTCAGTCTCAGGAAAGATGGTCGATACCAACAATGCACCGGTGAAGAAAGAGCCCTTCGTCTATTGCCAAGCAGTGCTGCAAAACTCACATCGTGGTTGATGATACTTTCGATCTTTGCTCTGTCCGCTAATCCTACACGACCGGTCAATTCTCTGAGCAGTGTCGCCATCTCGTCATTGCGATCCATCGCCCTAGAATGAATTAGATCCAACACGCTGCCCATGGTGAATGAGTGGTAGATGAGCTTACGTCGCAAGCCGGTCTTTGCGAGTAGCTTCATAGATACATGCTTTGTTGATCTTCTCACAGAAGTCTGTGAGGGTTGAGGCATGAAGTCAGTGTTTGTTTCACACGAGCAGCATATATATGGACTTACTGCACCGCGGAAGGCCACCGCTTTAGAGTACGATGTCAGTGTGTCAGTCTTACACCCATCTCGTTCACAAGCTACGCACCTGCACTTGACCTCTACGAAAACATTAGCTCAGGCTTACTCAAAGACCATACAGGCTGATCGTCCACCTACTTCTCTTATGGCAATTTCGACATGCTCGAGTTACTCTATCTCTGTGCTTGACTTGAATCGTGGAAGGCTGCCGCTCTGGGCGAGCAAGCCGGGGTATAGCGACTTCTGAAAGAAGTATGTCGATTAGCCAACGCCAAGCCAACGGGCGTGTGGTATTTTCAGGCTCACGATCGTGCCCACGACTCGATCTCCCCGAGGTTTGCCACCCAAAACTACATATGGGATTCTGCTCACTGTCGGAAGATGAGCTTCGCACTATGACAACAATATTGACATACGTACCTTATCTGTGGTCCAAAAGGGCCGGTTTGAGGCTCCGGCTGGCGGTAATTTTGCATTGAGTGTGGTGTTTGCTAGCTGTCCTGGAACTCTGACAGGTACGGACGAAGTTTCCGCGCCAGAAGACTGACGAACAAACAGTGCGGCCCAATAACAGAACCACAATCGGCTATACGGCTACTGTCACGCTCGGTGTACATTCATAGAAGCGTTCGAGGCCGCAGAACAGTGTGAGGAGCATCGCTTCTTGAAGGTGACAATTCTTGCCTCAAGGCAAGGGTTCTGACTACTTGCCGACGACAATGAGCCCCGGCCATAGGTAAGAAGGTTAGCTGCCAGGGTAGAAGAGACGAGGACACGCGAAGTTTGATAGGCCCGGCCATTTTGTCCGGACGACCCTGGCAGGCCCAACGATGCAATTTGAAAGCCCCATACCTCACGCAATGGGAAAGACTGGCCTGAAGCCTCGCGGATTGAGGGTAATGCATCGAGACTACTGACCGGTAGTGTGCTGTGACTACACGGTGTACACCGTGCACCACTGACGAGGAAAGGGGGGATTATCCCACGATTCGATGATGCCAACGACATTCGCAGCATATATTCAACTCCACGGATCAGGGCTTCGAGGACCACTTTCGAATCGAGATTCCCAACCACCTGCATACCACCAAGCCTGGATTCAGCAAGGCTATGGCCCTTTTCACAGTGGCACTCGCAACAATGACGTTTGGATGCCCGATCGTGCTAGCATGTATTGTAGCTCCCCACCCGAGGCAACGATCGCAGCGACGACGGAAGGATAAGACCCTATCGGCGGAAGCTCTGGCTAAGTACCGTACGTGGACCTGGGGCGCAAATACTGCGGAACCGCGTTTCCTAGGGACTTTCACTATTAGCCATGTTGCCAGTGAATTAATTGTCATATTCTCTAGTTCTGCGGACGAAACTGAGTGTGAGGGCCTGTTCGTCGACGACAGATCGGTGGCTGCCGTATTGCAAAGGTGTAGCCTCGAAGATGCAAGTGAGGACCGCGAAGCCTCGACCCGCCAAGGCCCAGCATGATGCCTTCCACGAAAATGGTGTGTAACTTGAGCCACTCCTAAATAAAGGCAAGCCGACGTTACACAGTAGCACAAGGAGCGAAAGCCCTTGGTTGGGAACCGTTGCAAAGCTTCGGTTTTGGCTGTAGGCGTACGGCAGGCACGCCAACGCTATCCTATTCGTTGTCGGTGTGAATTTCCGGAGGCTTTGGCACAGTAAGCCGATCCCACGTGGAGTCGTCAACCGAGATCGACACGGCATTTCCTCAGCTCGTTACGATGGGCAAATTGAGTTTTCTGATCATTTTGACGCTCATGATTTACACCTCACATCGGGTACAGATTCTAGCCACGGTTTCCTAGCCACAGATTGCCACCGCTCTGCCATAAAACTACGGTGCAGTGCGTCTTACTTCTATATATCTCCCAATTCTTGTACCGTACCGTACTTACCCTAAGGTACGTGATAACAATATGGAAAATTGGAATGATTATTACGTTGTCTAGAGCAGTGGCGATACGTGGCTAGAGTTTTGTGGCGTTGAGGCTTCTCGCTTCCCCTTCTCCATATCGTCACGTTAGGCTGCCACGCAAGTCATGCGCTTTCATGTCACGTGTCGTCGCACAGAATCGACTTCACGAGGCTTAGAACAAGAAACCTAGACTAGACATCGCTCAAAGCTGACACGATGTACGCAGCAATCGTTGCATGATCAAATGTGCGCCAACTTTATACCTACATGACGTATATTTTAGTCCCAACGGACCAAACTTCACACCAAGCCACTCCATAAAACCAGAGCCTCACCCTTTCCTTTGCCGACAAGATCATTCATTCCTGGGGGACGGCCAGTGATGACAACAGACCCGCGAGGTCAAAGATCTGAGGCCCTTTCCAAGATTGAAATTTTGTCAATGTCTAACAGCCAAACAGCGTGCTCGGTCGATCACGAAGCTCAAGAAAAGATTCTCGATGAGAGAGATAAAGTGCAAGCAGGACGGTGCAAGGGTCAAATGTGCAGTGAAATCAGAATCCATTGAGCTATCGAGACTGCGACCCCACCATCCGTACCCACTGCCCATGAACCCAACGTCTGTCTTTCTCAATTTTCTGCTTGCACCCAGGCCATGGGGCACACCTCCCGAGATCTTTCCAGGCGCACTCGTATACACCTCCAGCAACGTCTCCGATCGCACCTGTCTAAAATCACACCAGATCTTCTGTGAAACACCTTTCAGCCCTAGTTGCCCCAAAACAGCCTCCTACCTGCTTGCCGCACCCGCGCAATCTGTATCCTGCAGTTTACTCCGAATCAGGCACGCCGTAACGAAATGTCGGAGCTCTTGGTTGGCGTGGGGGTCGCGAAAAACGTGGAGAGCGATTGCTGGATTTACCACCAAGCCCTGCAGGCCGTGGTGAAACCATCGCTCACGTCTCGTACAAGTACCACATGCACTCGTCGCGAAGCACAATATATGCATCTCCAAGGCGATTTCACACCTTGAGTGCAAGAGGTACACCGCACTCGTCCAATTTTCCCAAGGCGGCGCCGCGCCGATGACAAGGCACAGTTGGCTCATGATTCATACAAGCCAGCAATACTTGCAATGCGGCTGGTTCGTCATGTGGGAGTCATATCGATACCGGAAGCGAAGGCGCTTTCTCGGTCAGCGTGCGAAGACAGGGGGAGTAGAAGCAGGGTTGTCTTCTAGGCAGCAGGTATGGCTGAGAGTACCAGGCAGGACTTATCAGGACTTCGATGACTTCGCTTGGATTAGTGTCCGAGCTCAATACGGGGCACTGGGTAGTCATCGGACTATTGTAGAGTCGAGAAAGGATCAAAAAGTGAGTCGTGGATAAGATACTGATATCGAGGACCTAGCTGCGCGTCGATGAGATGCGGAGGAACGAGAATATTCCGCACCAAGCATGAGTGGTGCTTGCTAAGAGGTGCGGCGGTGCCCATCCATGTTTTGAGTCGTTGCCGTCAGTTTCCAAGTCTTCGCCAAATACTCTATGTCCCCAAGGGAACGATATTCAAAGTCATTGATCGGTTCTCAAATCATGCGACCACGGTGTCCATGTATACACAGTCATGTGGAGACGACCAGTACTTACATGCTCATTAACCAGGGTTTTCTACGATAAACGACACCTTCAACATGTGTAGCAGATCAGTAGTTGCTCCAACACGTGAGCGACAGACTATCTCGCAATTGTTGGAACTTTCTGTACTGGAAAATTGAAGTCCGAGGTGGCCTGGTTAGCAACGACAAATGTAGGGCTACTGTCAAGGTACGCGTGAACTTTGAGCCTTTCCAACAAAGCTGTATCACCTCGTATAATGGTTATTCAGTGATTCTTTGAAATATCCACTCGTTAATCTCTACCGATAGGTGCGTCTAAAGTGTCCATCGTTTCGCGGGTACCCGTTATGGATGTACTAGACTAGCACGTATCATTCACACGATTCAGTTCTACCGATATTTAGATGTTCAGATAAATGTTTCTCTATCAGTAGACTCTACCACATACATCGCAGTTGCGCGACGCCACGCCATATACAAATACAGCGCTCAAACTCCTCGACTCCGTCCCAGCACCGGGTATTCTCCATCTAACATGCGGCATCCAATTCATACTCAACCCATCTATAACTCGTCATGTCCCTCCTTGGGCATCTTGATCCCACCAACCGGCCGTCCCAGCGTCTCGTCCAACTTCACGCCCCCCTTCTTCCTGTACTTCTCCCACGTAGACCAAAAGTCCTTCTCCATGCTCTTCTCCATCATATCCGGTAATACGACGACGTACTCTACATGCAGATCGCCATACACGTTGCCCTCGTTGTTCTCGAGTTGTTGGTGCCATATCGGCATGCCCTCCTCCTTGACAATTTCAACAGTGTTGGGCTGTATGACTTCGCCACGCTTGCGCGACAGCTTGACAATGTGGCCGTCGAGATGCGTGATGTTGCGCGTCCAATCGCCCATCCACGCTTCCCGCAGCGAGAGGACTTCGCGCCAGAAGAGGTCCTTGCCGCGCCGTCTGAAGAATGTGCCATCTGTGCGTTCGTGCTCTTCTTTGCCGATCGTGGCGTCTGACTCCGAGAGGTGAACAATCAGGTCGCCAGCAACGTAGTCGGGGCTCTCGTCGGCCTCGTTCTCGTACGTGATGCGCACGCCTTCTGGCATGCCTTTCTCGATTTCGAGTTCGTGCGTTTCCGACTCGCGAACGACGCGGCTACCACCGCACACTTTGCATGGGTGCTTGATTGTCTTGCCCTTGCCACCGCACTTGTCGCAGTGCATCTGGACTTGTTGGAACAGGCCTGGTGCGAGCTGTTGTCGTTGTATGACAACACCGCGGCCTGAACACTTGTCGCAAGTGTCTACATGACCATCTGAGGAGCCCGAGCCCTCACATGCCGAGCACACTGCCTGCTTCTCGATTGTGAACTCTGTCTTGCGTCCATTGTAGAAGTCGCGTAGGGGTATGGCGACTCGCACTTCCATATTCGGTCCTCTTCGCTCTCCGCCTTGGTGTCCAAAGTGTCCTGAGCCGCCGAAGAAGCGCGAGAAGAGGTCGAACGGGTCGTGTTGCTGTCGCTGCCCACCGCCCTGCTTGTGTTGCTTTATGCCCTCGTGGCCATACTGGTCGTAGATCTTGCGTTGTTCTTCGTCGCTGATAACTTCGTAGGCTTCGGCAACCTCTATGAACTTCTGACCTGCTGTCTCGTCCCCACTTCTTCATGTTAGTGGTGTTCTTGTGAGGTGAAGTCTTCTTGAAGAACAGAGGTTCGGCTCGACGTACGGATTCTTGTCTGGATGGTACTTCTTGCTGAGATTTTTGTATGCTTTCTTGATCTCGCGATCGGTGGCACTCTTCTTCAGGCCAAGAACCTGCATTGCAGTGTGTCAGTGATTGTAGCCACCCCGGTACCCATTGAAGATTGGGGAGGATTTCCGTAAACGATCTCATACCTTATAGTAGTCCTCGGCCCCAAGCACTAAGAGCGCCAAACAAGCGAAGAATAAGGCTATCCTGAGAAGCATCTTACTCGCTGGCGCACCGCAAATGTGTCTAACTTGGAAAAGAGTGGACGGAGCGATCCAATTGTGACCTGGCTAACCAACGACTACATAAGAGTAGAGCAGAAGTTCGAAGGGCAAACTTCCAAAAGAAGCACGTGGAGGTGTGGGTGAGATTGGAGAGGTGAAGTAGAATAGTTGTCATATGCGGGAGCTTTGGGACACGATGCAGTAACGCAACGGCCGGGGCCAATCGGAGTACGGCTTGGCGTTCGATCTCCCGCGTGCACTTTTTGTTCGGACTTGAGACGGCGAAGAGCATCATCAATTCCGACCGACACACCGTACCACTGCTACCACCGACTGCATACTCGCGCAGAGACACATTCTGCTACTTCCTTCACAATCAACTCGGCCTAGCCCGCCAACAGCGCGCGGCGATCGCGCTAACCTTCGACCCGACCTCCGCAAGCACCTCCGCATCGCACACTCCCACACACACCATGGCCAGCTCAACTACCAAGATTCTGAAGGCCTTCGACGCGGCGAAACCTCTCCTACCGCCCAAGATCCACTGCCAAAAGATGGGCGTCGTCGTCTCCGCCGGCCTCATGACAGGCGCCGTCAAAGTCCGCGTCGCCGAACAGAAATGGAACAAGCATTTTCGCAAGCTCTTCCCAGCACCAAGAACATACTTGGTCCGGGATCCAAACAAGTCGCTCGTGCCGGGAGACGTTGTGCGGATATCAAGCGGCAATCGCACAAGCAAGGCAATACACCACGTAGTCACGGCTATTGTTGCGCCGTTCGGAGAGCCGGTTGAGAACAGGCCCCCAGTGAAGACACAGGAGGAGCTGGATGAGGAGCGGATAAGGCTGAGGCTGTTGAAGGACGTCAGATCAGCGGAGAAGGGGAGACTTGTCAGCCAACTGCGGTTGAAACAGGCAGCGAAACAGGGACGCACGATACCGACGCTGGAGCAGGCAATGGAGGGGTTGCGCTTGTATGAGGAGGATTTGAGGGCACGGGGAGTAGGCGCGGGTAAGAAGGAGAAGCACAAGGGGCAAGCGGGTCAACAGATGACGAGGAAGCTGCGCAGAATGGAGGAGGGGAGGAAGATCAAAGAGGAGAAGAAGGCAGAGGAAAAGGCCAAGAAGGCGAAAGTGCAGGCAGAGGCAGCGTCATGACAAAAGCATGGCTATGTGTTGTGTACAATATCCCAGGCTGATCGGCACATGCTTTCATCGTGATCGCACGTCAACATTGTGTAGTTATATTGTGGAAAACGATGCAGTACGTGTAAAATACAGGGTGAAGGGTATCACAGTAAATCGTACCACCGCCGGTACATAGCCAAAAACTCCGGGCTGAATGCTCAATGCTCATAACCATACGCCACCCATGCTTCTTCGTGTCCATAATACATGCCATACTCCTTCGGTGGCCTTAGACATCGACAAGGTCCACCATATCTTCGTCGGCCTCGCTGTCTTCGTACGTCTTCATGAGAAAAGGGTGGCGGAGGGCTTCATCGGCAGTGATGCGCCTTGCCGGATTACACTCTAGCAGACGGTAGAGGAACTGCACCGCCTCTTTCTCATCAGCCTCCAGCTCCTTCTTTGGCTGCGTCTTGTCACCGGTCCGACCTGTGCACCAAAGGATGATCTTCTCCAAGGTGTGACCACCCTCGCTATAGCTCGGAATGTTAGTCTCGAATACCTGGCCGTGCAGGATCGACGTCTCGCGCATCTTCTTCCGTCCGAAGATCGTTGTAATTTCCAGCAGTGCGTCGATGTCGTCGGCGCTGTGGAAGAAGGGAAAGCGCCGCGACAGCATGGTGAGAAGAATGACGCCCACACTCCACATGTCGATCGAGACAGTCTGCTGTGTGCATTTGAGGAGCACTTCGGGAGCACGGAAACCGCGGGTACCTGCGCGATTGGCACGACGGCTGTTGCGCGTGTCGTTCTTGGGGTAGCTAGTGGTATTGTGGCCAGACTGCTGCGTCTGAGCGTAGACGCTATGGGAGACACGATAGCGACGGTCCTCGTCAGACAAGTGACATGTGCAGTGGTGCCAGTCAGTACCCTCACGCTCAGCGAGACCGAAGTCGACCAAAACACCACGTGATTGGGCAGGGTTGTACAGGAAGTTGGTGGGCTTGACATCACGGTGGATAATCTTCTTCGCATGCACTGCACGTAGGGCCGTGAGCAAGCTCCGGAAGTAGGGGCGCATCTCAGAAATCTTCATGTCGCGGTAGTAGTCACGGAAGTCGCGATGCTGGAAGTAGGGCAGGACAGCAACGACCTGGTCCAGGTGGCGGAAAGCGGTGATGAGAGGGCATACTGAGTCCGAGTCTCTCAGGTCGTAGAGCAGCTCGAGCTCGTTGAAGATGCGTATCGGACTGCTGGTGACATAGATCTTCTTGATGGCCACATAGTGGGGTCGCCGCGACTGTCGACGTCTACTGGCAGGAGATGCCCACTTGCGGTCTTCGCGCTCGTCGACGTCCCAGCTGTTGCCGTACTTTTCGTACTCCAGGTCTTCGGCCTTGTAGACGGTAGAGAATGTTCCTGCAATGTGTGAGCCACCCCACGTACATACATGCATTATCAAGCCAGTGACATGGTATGAGACGTACCTTCTCCAATGCGGTTAATCAGCCGGAACCGCTTGGTGATGCCGACGAACGTCTCCTCGAAGCGTGCCATGTCTTCTTGCACGGCGTCCTCCACGTCCTCGTCGCTGCTGTCGACGGTATGACCGCTCTCCTCGAGCGGGTCCATGCTTTCGTCCAGTGTCTCTTCGGGGTCCTCCTCTTTGATGTCGTCCTCGTGCACGTCGATGTGCCGCAGCGACGCACGTGCCTTGGCCATGACGGGGTCTCGTGAATGCTGTGTTTGTCGTCTCGTGTCGTGCGTGTTGTGCTGCGTTAGTGCAGACCTCCCAAAGATATTTGCGTCGCGAAAGTGGTGGCAGTCGCGTCGAATGTCATGTCCCGCGCCAGCGCTAGCCGTAAGGAGCCAAATTGTAAACAAACATGTGCGGGACACTGCATACGCCTTCACCCTGCAAACACGCTCGACGGCACTCTCGTCGCATCTTTCTCCCCTGCCTTCTCCTTCTTTTTCTTCCCTCCACGCGATTCTGCGCATCATGGACTCGCGCGTGGAGTTCGACATCAACGAGGCGATCAAGCTGTTCGACAGCGATCCCTCGACGATTCCCACCCCCGAAGCCCCGCAAGCCCTCCTGGACTGCGAAGATGACCCAGAATCGCTGTCCTCGCCGGGTCGCATCAACAGCGAGCTCAATCCTGTGGTCGACGCCGTGGCGGAGAGCCCAGATGCGATCACCCGCAGCTCGGTCTTTGATACGCTGCAGTTTTTACTCAAGTGTGTGCCTGCATTCCCCAACGATTCCAAGACTTGGGAGACAGTGCCGGGGTCTAATTTGTTTAAACTGTCTAGGGCATCTTCACAGATTCCGCCTCCGATTCTCAGCAAGATCCTCGACCTCATCGTCTCCGCACTATCGACGCAAGCGGATGTAATACATGCCGACCTAGAAGCAGAAGAGCAGGATGCGATACCCCACCACAAGACCATTCTCGAAATGTATGGCTTCCTACTCCGGTGGACCATTTCAGCCATCGAGACCCGGGCGCTCGAGAAGTCTACATCGGCACCGGCAGCACGTGGAAAGGGCAAGGGCGCAAGGTCCAAGACTATAGTGAGCAAAGACGGCTCTTGGGACGCTTCCGCACAGCTTGAGACGGCGCTCGACCGGATGAGTAAGGTGCTGAAGCTCAAGCTAGGCCGCATATTCGACACGACATCGGAACGAGACACTTTCATCGCCCTCTTCACCAAGCCCGTCTACCACATACTCGAAAACGAGGCGCGCGTGAAGAATGCTGCGATCAGGAACCATTGTTTCAGAGTCCTGTGTATCGCCGTAAAGCACCACGGCCACGCATACAGTAGGTCGTGCCCAACTGCTGGAAGATGTCCAACTGACACGTGCGACAGCCGCGCAAACTTCCATCGACCAAAGCCTGACTTATTTCGAGCACCTGTCAGAGCCCATGGCAGAGTTTCTGTTCACTCTCGCAGATGCCTACGACTACCCCCAGCTGACCGAGGCCGTCTTGAGCGACATCGCCGGCAAAGAGTTTGGTGCCACAGATCTCAAGGGACCAAAGTCGATCTCCACGTTCTTGACCAAAATTTCTGAGCTCACACCCCATCTGGTGATCAAGCAGATGACATTGCTTGCCAATCTGCTAGACAGCGAGTCTTACACATTGCGCTGTGCTCTCATCGAAGTGTGCGGCAACCTGATCATCATGCTGAGCAAGCTGAGCCAGGACGATCGCAGCGAAAATCATAAGACACAAATCCGCATATTCTTTGATGTGCTGGAAGACCGCTTCCTGGACATCAATCCCTACTGCCGATGCCGAGTCATGCAGGTGTATATTAAACTCTGCGATCTCCAGCAGAAGTATCCCAAGCGCCGGCAGAAGGTTGCGGAGCTAGCTGTACGCAGCTTGGAAGACAAGAGTAGTAACGTCCGACGCAACGCTATCAAATTGCTGGCAAAGCTGGTTTCGACTCACCCATACACTGCTTTCGATGGTGGTCTGCTTTCGACAAAGGACTGGACCCAAAGACTGGACGACGTCGAACAGCAGATCAATACCTTACAGCCACCGGAGGAGCTGCGCGAGCGTGCGCCTGGTGATCAAACAGTAGATGACACCCTACTCCAAGAAGCTACGCAAGCCGATGCCGGAGCAGAAGAGCCTAAACATCCGACTGAGATGTCTGAGGAGGAACGAGCTGCTGCAGTGGAAAAGGCTCAGAAGGATGCGGCAACTATACAGGAGCTCGAGAAATTCCAGGCAATGCGCAAGTTCTTGCTTGAAGCCATGAAGTTCATTGAGGTTGTCAACGATGGGGCAGAAGTAGTCACACAATTGCTATCCTCGAAGAACAAGAGCGAGGTTATCGAAGCCATGGACTTCTTCGTCACGATAGACGCCTATCGCATTGCAAACGCCAAACTCGGTATCCGTCGCATGCTCCGACTCATCTGGACCAAGGGCAACAGTGACGAAGGCAAAGGAGTCCAAACGCACCTGCTCGAGTGCTACAAAGGCCTCTTCTTCCACGCCCCCCCGGGCTTCGATGCCAACGCTGTCGCCAATTTTGTTTCCAAAAACATGATCAGTCTTACATTTGGCACCACCCCAGCTGAGCTCACTTCGCTCGAGCAGCTGCTGAGTACCATGATGAAACAGGGCCTCGTCAATGCGCTCGTCATACAGAAGCTTTGGCAGATCTATGGATACCAGAAGAAAGACATCTCAAAGAACCAGCGCCGAGGAGCCATCATTGTACTTGGTATGCTCGCTCTCTCCTCACCGGATATCGTGGTACAAGAGATGGAAGCATGTCTACGCATAGGGCTCGGTGAGCTCGGTCGGCGGGACTTTGGACTGGCGCGGTATACCTGTATTGCTCTTCGTCGCATGAGTCCACCTCCTGGGAAGCAAGCGTCTACTGAGACACCAACACCTGTTGTCAAACTTCCCAATGATCACGCTGTTCTAGTCCGCTTAGGGGCGATGGCTGAGGTCGTGTCTGACAGCAAAGAGTGGTACGGAGTCGCCGAACAAGCGATCGGCGCCATTTACGTGCTATCAAAACACCCTGACGTCCTATGTACCGACATCGTCCGACGCGTCACCAAGCGTGTGTTCGCCGGCCAAGCACAAACACGCCCAACAACGAGCGCAGGAGCCGAGGAGCCCAGCCAGCTTGCTACGCCTGTCAATGGGGCGACCTTGGAAGATGATGTAATGGCAGAAGCGCCACCAACCAAGCAGAATGAGGCGTTGGCACTGTCGCAGCTGCTTTTTGTCGTTGGTCATGTTGCAATCAAGCAGATCGTGCATCTTGAGTTGTGTGAGCTCGAATTCAAGAGACGGAAAGCAGAGAAAGACAAGAAGACAGCTGCAACTCCTCGAAAGTCGACGTCTTCGGTCATGGAGCCAACGCCGCTCAAGAAGGGCCGTAAGCGTGGAACTACAAAAGAGCCTACACCGGCGCCCGAAGAGGCCGTGGATGAGCTTGACCTCATGGCTGGTACCACAGAAGACGACTTTACAGAAGCCATTGCCCATATTAGGGAACGAGAGCTCCTATTTGGCCCGACATCCCTTCTTGCCAACTTTGGACCATTGGTCGCAGATGTTTGCGCGAACAACACCTCGTACAACCACCCCACTCTGCAGGCTCAGGCAGCGTTGTGCTTGGCGAAGCTGATGTGTGTGAGTTCGGAGTACTGCGAGACCAATCTTGGTCTTCTTCTCACCATTCTGGAGCGCAGCCAAGATGCTGTCGTACGAAGCAATCTCGTGGTGGCGCTCGGCGACATGGCTGTCTGTTTCAACCAGCTCATCGACGAGAACACCGACTTCCTCTACCGCCGACTGAACGACGCCGACTCAAGCGTGAAGCGAACATGCTTGTTGACCTTGACATTCTTGATCTTGGCGGGTCAAGTTAAGGTCAAAGGGCAGCTTGGTGAGATGGCCAAGTGCTTGGAGGACGGCGACAGAAAGATTGCAGACATGGCGCGCATGTTCTTCAGCGAACTCGCCACCAAGGACAACGCCGTTTACAACCAGTTCGTCGACATGTTTAGTGTGCTTAGCGCAGACTCTGCGCTTGACGTTGATGCTTTCAAAAGAATTATCAAGTTCCTTGCTGGATTCATCGAAAAGGTATGTCAATCTGCGGCCGCAAGTTCTTTATCTTGCAAAACGCTAATACTGCACAGGACAAGCATGCTAAACAGCTTTCGAACAAGCTCGCGGCCAGGCTACCGCGAGTGGAGAACGAGAGGCAATGGGACGATGTTGCATACACTTTGGGGCTGCTTCAGCACAAGGATGAGGAGATCCAGAAGACGCTAGCTGAGGGATACAAGACGGTGCAGGCGGCGGCTTAGGATTCCGTCGTTGAAGGGCTTGATGTTATGACTTTGAACGATGGATAAGATACTTTGGGAACTAGCATGGGCATGGGGTGGTTTGGCGTTTGGGCGTTGCGCACGTGCAGCTGCGATATGCTTGAATTTACATATGAAACTTTCCTCTTCGTTCTTCCTGCGGTCAAGAAATGTGGATGGTAATGGCTTGATATGCAGTTCGTTACATCCTTGATTTACTCCCATTAAACAGAATGACACGAGCATTACTGAATTGCCATGATCGACGCGACTCCTCCTTCAACCCCAACACTTGAGACACTGCCCATCAGAACTGAGCGCTTCAAGACCGAGATGCTGTGCCCACAAGTGTCCGTACGGCACAGCGACCCTATCCCGCGACCTCCTTCACCTTGCCTGTCTGCGGCGCCTCATCAATGAATTGAGGCGGCGCCGCATCATCCAGCATATAGCTCGGCACGCCCGACGACTCGCCAATGCCCTCGAACTCCATCTCATCCCCCATGGCCTCGAGCTCAGCATCCAACTCCGACTCATCCACATCCTCGGGCACATCGTAGCTGCGACTAATCGCATCCTGTATATCGTTGCCCATATCCATTAGATCGGCCATCTCGTCCTGCAGCTTCTCAATCTTGTCGATGTTGACCTTGCCGTACTGCTTGCGCAGCTCCTTTGTCGTCGTCTTCATGGCGTCGACGGTCGTCATTGTGTTCTTGAGGTTGTCCTGCATCATGCCCGCCTGCTCCATGTTCCAGGACTGCGACTGCAGCTGGTCGCGCTGCGACTCGTACATTTTGCGCTGCTGCAGTACTTTGAGGGCTTTTTGCTTGATGGCAGTTTTGCCGGGGCCGTCGCGCATCTTGGAGAGCTTCTGTTGGTAGGCGGAGAGTTCGGCGTTGAGCTTGGCGAGCTTGACGTCGAGGCTTTCTATTCGAGTGTCGACCTGGGAGGCTGTTAGCTGTGGAGACATACGATAGGGTGGGTGTGGGGACGTACATTTGAGATGGCGCTGGTGAGGGTCGGCTTGGGCGCGGTGCTCTTTGCACCGAAGAGGCGGTTCATGGTGAGTCTTGAGACTTCCAGAGTTAAGGTTCGTGAGTTGCGAGGAAGTTGTGTGGGGTCTGGGTGTGGAGAGGTGTTGAGCGGTGATGTGGGGAGAGGCGAGGTGTTGAGCGGTGACGTGGGGAGAGGCAAGGTGTTGATGGTGAAAGCGCCAGGCAGTAGTGAATGTCGATGTCGAACTCCGCGCCAATCCGCACCGCGGCCAAACCTTAGCGCAGGGTTCACGCCATTACGTCACGTGTCGAGTGCCAGAATGCTCATGTGCCTAGCCTTAAGTAACACAGCACCGAATTCTCTTGAAGCTGACCTTGAGCTCACATGAAGTTCGAGAGCACTGTTAGGACGCGGCTTCTCAAATCAGCCCTATGTACTTTCTGGACGTCAACCTCCAGATGTACAGGAAATAACTCAGCAGGCGCAAAACCAACATCTGATGGACTCGGCAGGTTCTGGATCTTGCGTGAAGTGAGGATGCAGATGATTGCCCTGTTCGGCCCTGCGCACGCTACCTGTGACCGCCCGCTGCATGCATGGTCGCCAGCAGATAGTGTGCACCCTGACCTGCCACAACACAAAACGACTATTCAGTAACGACTCCCCTCTGTACTTACATGCTGGGTGCATGGCTAGACTTCTTCTGGCGTGCCTTTCTTGCCATTGCATTGATTTCCTCCGCGGCTGTCTTCGCTAGGCGTGTGTAAGTATTGCCCTGTCCCACTTGCACTCGTGCTGCCCGAGCTACCCACCCCGTACCTCTAGTCCTCTCTTTCACTCATTCCAACTGTGCGCGCTGCTGACATGGCGCCTTCCTCCCCAGCTGTTTGAAGCGACGTCACCCCTCCGATGCCGAATTGAAGTTATTCCCACCCCACGTCACGCATGAGCCCCGCCGAGCTGCCGCCGCCCTCGAGTCCTTGCTCGACATCCCCTTCACTGCCCCGCTCGCGTAGCCGCAAAGACAGCAGCACACCATGTTCTGGCGCTTTGGCGGTTACGCGCAGCTGTCGTCGCTCGACAGCATTCTCGACAAGCCTGACGTCACCGTCGAGGAGCTGCTGGACGAGTCGGACCTGATACAAGAGCTCAAGCAGCAGAACTCCAAGCTCATCGAGTACTTGCGCGACGAAAACGTGCTCGAGCGCCTGCTGCGCTATGTCATAGCCACCAAGCAGGCAGCGACCCCCGAGGAAGAGAGCGGGGGAGACGGTGCAGGCGATGTTGGCGGCTCCAACAGGCCGAGCTTCTTTGGCAAGGTCTCAAGCAGGGGGCGCTCGTCGTCCACGGCCAAGTCTGAGGATGGCGAAGAGAGCAAGGAGGAGCGCCAGCGCATGAAGTATGCCTACGTCTCGTGCGAGATCCTGTCCTCCGAGGTCTGGTCTATATCAGAGGCCGTCCTCGAGAATCAGGAGACATTGCGCCACTTCTGGGCCTACATCAAGCAGCCTGCGCCTCTCGACCCAGTGCAGGCCGGGTACTTCACAAAGGTCAACGAGTCGCTACTGGACCGCAAGATGGAGGAGATGCTTGAGTTCTTCAGGTCGCTTGACAATGTTGTTCCAGACATGCTGCAGCACGTGGATTGTCCGGTCATAATGGACTTGCTGCTCAAGATCATAAGTCTTGAGAAGAACGAGGGAGGGCAGGGCATTGTCGACGTGTGTATGGCTGAAACAGCTAGAGAGGCAGCACTAACTTTTGCAGTGGCTACAACATCAGAACCTCATTCCCCACCTGATATCGTTCCTCGGTCCCTCCCACACGACCTCTACACAGACCTCGGCAGGCGACTTCTTGAAGGCCATCATTACAATATCCGCCAATGCCACCACACAAGATCAATCTGTGATTGGGCCGAACGAGCTGACGCGGCAACTCGTCTCCGAGTCGTGTCTGAAGCAGCTTATTGATTTCATGTTGCGCGGCGGAAATCCGTTGACAGTCGGTGTTGGGATAATCATCGAGGTCATCAGAAAGAACAACTCAGACTACGACCTAGAGAACCAGATCGGCCCCGTACCCAAGAATTCGGATCCCATTTACCTAGGCACACTGCTCCGCCAGTTTGCCCTCCATATACCGCGCTTCATGGAGCTCGTCAACAGCTCGAGCCAGATCGTTACGCAAAAAGATGGTAGTACCGCATTGAAGAAACGAGAACTCAAGACGGCGTTTGGCGAGAAGATAGAACCTCTCGGATTCGATCGCTTCAAGACCTGCGAGTTGATGGCTGAATTACTGCATTGCAGCAACATGGCGCTATTGAATGAAAGAGGAAGCGAGGCCGAGGTTCGACGACGCGACGCTGAGCGGGAGCGTCTCAAGGCTGAAGGCAAGCTCACGACAGCTACTACCGCTAACACTGATGATTTCGCAACAAGCGTCGACAGCCATGGCTTCCACCATGCGCGGGCACCGTCCATGGATTCACCTGCGGATATCAAGCCTCTGCAGGTCCAGAACACATCAGAGGACGATTTCGAGAAGGTCGTTGCCCCTGAAGTGGGGACAGATACCCCAAAGGACACGAAAGATGAGAAGGAAGATATTGGCGAGCCTCTTCAACGTTCGCCAAAGGTCGCGCCAAAAGCATCCCCTCCAGAGAAGTCTGCTGAAAGCGAGGGCGACTTGGTCGACGAGCCGCTTACGCCGCCAAAAGACTCTTCACAGAACGAAGCTGCCACTACCCCCAAGCCTGCGGACGATGCAGAGTCACCCACGTCAGCTGGCTTGTCTGCTAAAGTCGGAGATCTCGATCTAGACAATGACACCGTGATGGGTGAGCGTTCAGAACAGTCAGATCCTGCTCCAACAGAAGGCGACTCAAAGGATCGACCATCACTGCTCACTCAGCAATTGAGCAAGAGCTCCGAAACTGCCAACGTTGACCCCAGTGGTCGCCTCTCGCCACACCCAGACGACAAGCCTGCTCCACTATTTGCGGGTAAGAGCCGTGATAGTCATAGCGAGGCCTCCAGCACAGACACTGCGAAGTTTACTGCCCCAGCGCCGCCGGGAACCGATGCTTCAGAAATCACGCCCATTGATGACACGGGAAGCATACGATCGGTAGTCTTCGGCAACATTGAAGATGATGCAAACGCAGGGTTTGAGATTGACATTGACGGAACTGCTGTGGTAGGTGATTTGCTGAAGATAACATTTGTCGAGAACAAGGTTGTCCCGACAATACTGGTATGTCTATATCATCTGGCCCGGACTGTAACGACTAAAGAACACAGGACTTCTTCTTCCGATTTCCGTGGAACAATTTCCTCCATAACGTCGTATACGATGTGGTTCAGCAAGTGTTCAACGGACAAATGGACCGAGGGTACAACCGCTCACTAGCCATCGATCTCTTCGACACAGGGCGGATAACGGAGCGGATCATGGAGGGCCAACAAGCAAGCGACAAGGCGCAAAAAGAATCACACATGCGGTTAGGCTACATGGGTCACCTGACGCTCATCGCGGAAGAGGTGCTCAAGTTCACGGAGAAATACACAGAAGATATACTTTCCAAATCCGTCATCGACAAGGTCCACAACGAGGAATGGGTCGAATACGTCGAAAACATCCTGTCAGAGACGCGGGAGCGAGACAACGCTATTCTCGGAGGCGTACGACCGGACGTGAGCCTTGGGCCCCGACAAGCCGTTCTCAACGCCGTCAATGCCGCTTCCGGCTTCGGCAACGACGGAGGCGGTCTCTCGAATGCCAGTCTGAGCAACAGCGGTGGCAATATTGGCCTCGACAGCATGGAGCTCGCTACTGCTGGCGACACTGGAGGTGGTGGGTACACCTTCAGCGGAGGCTCCCTGCTCAGTGGCTTTACTAACTCGAGCGACGAAGAAGACGAGGACATGGATGACGTCGACAACGACGCCAACAATAGAGAACGACAGGGCCAAGGCCCCGTCGACGACTCCGAACAAGTGGGTGAAATCTCATTTGACGATGCCGACATGGACTATCGATAGTCCATGTCCGTGTCATCCTCGCGATCCAACAGCACAAACATAAATTCTTGTTCTGCGCGCTTGGTGCGTTTCCTTTTCATCTGTCGAAATGTGTGTTTCGAAGGAGCTTGGGCATTAGGGAGGTTGTTCTGGCGTTCTCGCTGTTGTTTGGTAATCGCACACCCATCATCATCACCACCACCACTACCTCTTTTTGTACATACATCTGACTAGATGTATGAGCACATGTAGACATATGCGGACATGGAAGGTCTAGACTTTTTCCTTTTTCGTTAATTTCCTTGTGTGTGTGTGATGATGATGATGGGTGACGCTTTTCCTCCTTTGCACGTGCTTTCTCTACCCCCGTTTTCATCTTTTTTTTGTTCTCGCGCGCGCTTCATGTTCAGTCGATCAAATCGTCCTTTGCACTAGTAACACACGCTAACGCTCCACGTGCTCCATCTAGCCCAAAGTTCCACCACCACTCCAACTCGCCCCCTCCCGCGCGCGCCGCCAATTCGCGCTACGCCTCGCGCAACGCAAAGCGCAGCTCGAATCTACACGCGAAGGCGAAGACGAGCCCGGGGACGCGGACGACGACGGCGGCGAGGACAAGACGCAGGAGCAGGAGGAGCGCGAGGGCCACCAGCGGTTTGCGAGGATGTTTGAGGGCATTGATGATAGTAGTGATGATGAGAGTTATGAGGGTGTGGGTGGGGAGGAGGAGGAGGAGGAGGAGGAGCATGGTGTGGGGCCGATTGAGGTTGAGGGGAAGGAAGTTGGGAGGGAGGAGAAGGGGAAGGAGGTGGTTGGTGAGGGTGGGAGTGAGAAGGAGGGCAGGATTGGGGTATGAGGGGGCTTGTTGGGTGGTTGTGGTGTTTCTGGTTTGAGGCTGGCGGTTTGGGAGAATGGGTTATATCCTGTGTTGCTGGGTGCTTTGTCTGAGTGTTGGTCGAGTAGAATAGACAGTGTGTGAGATGTGGGTAGTAATGAGCGATTACAAGCATCTTTGAAGTGCCATGATGGATGCTTGAGACCGGTCAATTGCCAAAAGACTATCAGCCAATGGGTGGGCCATGGCAGCGAAGCGCAAATGTGTAACTTTTCATATAGAGTCTGCCAAAGGAGAACTAAAATATGCAAGAGCGAGTTCCAGACATCCCCACGTCGGAATCTTCACAAACTCAGCAACAAAACAACTGTGCCCGAAGATTAATAGCCGCATCAAGCCAAATACCAAATCAATACCCACGTTGAGCATCGCTCGATCGCCTCGTTACGTCGAGAGTAGTAGTTACACTGACTTGAACTTCCGATACAGACTCTTGAATTTCTCGCGTTTTGGAACATGCCGAGTACCCTGCTCGGTCTCTACCTTGCCTACATCGACATGACTCGCTTGTTTGTACCTAGTAGCAAGTGGCGGAGGAGCGAGAGCAGGAAGAGTGGAGGTAGCGACAGTAGTCACACTCGGCGGCTTAGTGAGTTTAGACATCCCAGACCAGTCATTTGTTGTGTCCGGTAGAAAGTAGTCAGAAGACGCTCTTGACCAAGTCAGCCCCCACTCAGGCTCGCCTTTCTTCTTGGAATTGGAAATCGGCTCGCAAAAGGGTTGAGGAACGGATTTGGGGCTTTTTAGAAATTGCCAGAGTTCTTTGACCTCATTGGTAGTGAGCTCTTGTGCTAGTCGCTCCCTGAACTGTGGTAATGCCCGTGTTTTGCTGTTGACAAAGTCATATCTTGACAGTCCCACCAACATGTACACGGCTTCTTGTTGCGACAGCTCCTGCATGTTGGTTCTGACGCTTTTCCTGAAGCTCTCGTCTGTCTTGATAGGGTGGTCTGACGATAGCAGTGCTGCGACATTCTCGAAGATTACATTCAAGTCGGAAGAGCTTTTACCTATGAGAACAGTCAAGCAGTCCACTTTCTCTTTCAGAGTAGGAGGAAAACCGCGGACTCTTCTCGCGAACGATACCGGCATGCTGTATCGAAGAAACGCAGAATGCAGGGACAAGCACTTTATTAGCTGCCAAGGAGTACGAAGGCCCGCGATTGAATGAACTCGCATGTGCTGAGTCACCGCTCGATCCAGTTCCGACATATACGCTTCAAGTAAATCTTGTGGCACCACTCCCGCGTGCTCAACACGAGCTGCGACCTCGAAGAAGATCTTCATGAGAAATTTGCGCTTGTCCGACTTCTCGTATAGGCGTGCCTTGTACTCTGCTAGCAGAATGTTGATCAGTGTGAAGTCCACGTCGAATTGTTCTTGTTGCCACTTCGAGAGCATCCTTTTGATGTCAGTTGTTATGATATAATCTTTCACCGTTCGGTGGAGGAAATCTACGCGAGGCTCTATTACGTAGTCCCCTGGGTCTGATCGCGTGTCATACTCTTTCGTGCATTCCAAGAGACCTCTACTGCGGCCGTTGATCCGGGATTTCATGACTTCCATCTTATTCTGGAACTCAAACGAGCTCACGTCCAGAGTTGATGGTTTCAAAGCGACTTCGGGGTTATCGTCGATCGCGTCTAGAAACCAGTATGCAATCAACGATAAGGGTTCACCAGCGGCGAGAGCTATTTGAAACATATGTGACAGGCGTGGCCGGTATATTGGGTCCAGTGAGTCGAACATGTGTTTGAAAAAGTCGTTGAGGTCGTCTGGGAATTCGCGGAGCCGACTACGCAGCAAAACAATGCTGTCATGATTTCGTAGTCCTTCTACAAGAGAGCGCACTGCCAGACGGACCCAGAGGAAGACCCCATGTGACTTATTGATGATTTCCTTGACAATATCATCAGCGTCTGCGCGGTCGACGTCCGCGAAGTTCCGGTGAGCGGTAAGCTTTCCCAAGACATAAAGCTCGATGTCTTTTCTGTTCAGGTCTTCCAGGTAAAGCTTTCGTGAAACGTCATTGCCAAACGCCTCTTCGAAAACGTTCCAGGGGCGGCTTACTACACAAAGTTTCACACCAGCTTTTGTCAAGCAATCGAGTATGGACAAGAGGTATTCGTGGTCTTTATCATGCTCGCTGAAGTACTCATCGAGCCCATCGATGAAGAAGCAGAATTTGATCGTAGATTGTACTGCGTATAGACGCTGACACGCATCGAGTAATATTTTATCGCTCCACTCAAGAGATTCACTCGAGAAACTCGCTGGTGAAGAAGCGTCGCAGTGCATACTGACCGACGACCATGCTTCTGGCAGCACGTCTTTGGTAATGTTCATGTTCTGACGCAGAATTTCGTATAACAAGCTCCGCAGAAGGCCTTGTAACGATCTTTGTAGGCTTGTACCATTGATCCAGAAGAAGTAGTTGGCGATGACGAGCTTTTGAGGATTAGACCAGCTTTGGAGGGCCAGAGACGTGCGAGGGTCGTCGACCAGATATTTCATGAGTGTGCTTTTGCCACTGCCTGGCTTTCCGCTGATCCAGAAGATGGGATCGGACGACTCAAGCCATGTGGTGAGTTTGTTGTGGGTGATCCATTCCAACGTTCCTTGATAAGGGTCCTGTACCTGTCGTCTTCCATGGAAGTTGAGAGCATTAAGCACTGTCAGCGCGACTAAGGTGTCTGACGCCTTCGACTGACACCTGAGAAGCATCGCCGAGACCTTCACGAGGGTTTCGTGGTGCATGTTCGCAGTGTCTCCTGTCGACGTTGTAAAGAGATCATGCTGATGCGCGGCGGCCAATTTCGCTTCACCCAGGTCCCTTTCAATCCTCATCAGAGAGAGACTGAATTCGGCTCTCTTCTTCGAGACCTGGGATATCGTTTCCTTGCCTACTTTTTCGCTGGAGATGTCCAGCTTGTCCAGTGCCTCCCACATACGCTTATGATGATCGCTACGAGATAGTAAGCGGGTGTCAACGAGGTATCGATCCACCGCTTCACCTTTGCAACAGAGCAATCTCCAGGGCCATCTGGCGACGAAATGCATCAAGTCTCTCAGACATTCTGTTGATCTTTTCTTCGCTCCATGCCGCCGCAAGCGCAACCTTGAAACTTTTCCATTTCGAGCTTGGACCTTTGGCCTTCAATGCCTCAGTAGCGGAGAGCAAATCCGTTGCCGCCCCTTTGCACTTTTGTGCAAGCTCCAACAAGGACGAATGGGCCTGCAATACATTCTGCTGCGATGAGGTCCCCGAAGGCGGAGAGATCTTATCGCACCATTGGCGCAGCGCCCCTGTAATGGTGTCGACGTCTTGAACATTTTGAGAAGCTCCGGTAGTCGATTGGTAGATGGTTGTGGCACGGCTGAACAGTTTGCACGAGAAGTCGACAAATTGCACGATGTTGCCGGCTAGACCGACGACCGCGAGTGCCTCCATGGCGATGTGTGTAGAGTTGAATGTCCGTCAGGCTGAGAGGTCTGCGCGCCTCTTGAGTTGGCAGCCCCGAGGCTGAGTGTGGCAGCTTCTTGAGGCTGAG
>Ga0265797_10000137_pt1 | contig 140690 bp, 119 predicted proteins | sample P2T30metagenome_FD_192433 | JGI IMG/M metagenome (GOLD analysis project Ga0265797, IMG submission 192433) | Plant litter microbial communities from East Loma Ridge, Irvine, California - P2 T30 | ecosystem: Environmental > Terrestrial > Plant litter > Unclassified | place: USA: California...
TCACCTCTTCCCATCCCGAACAGAGTAGTTAAGCCCGCCTGCGCAGATGGTACTGCAGTTTGTGGGAGAGTATGTCATCGCCTTTCTTTTTAAACCCCCCTTCATCTTTGATGAAGGGGGGTTTTGTTTTTAATAATATATGTATATCAACATAGTATTAGTACTTTTGCGCCATGAAAGATTTTATTATTGTTGGTGGTGGTTTGGCAGGTATTAGTTTTGCCGAGACCGCTTACCTAAACAACAAAACCTTTACTGTAATTAGCGATACATCTCATAATTCCAGCCTTGTTGCTGCAGGCATATATAATCCGGTTATACTAAAACGGTTCAGTCTTCCGCAAGATTCTAAACTGCATCTGGATTACATGAAGCCATTTTATGATACAATAGAAAAACGCTTAGATCTAAAATTTGATTTTGAACTTCCGGTATATCGTAAGTTTGCGTCGGTTGAAGAACAAAACGACTGGTTTACCGCATCTGATAAACCTACTTTAGTACCTTTTTTAGATACTCAAATAGTTCATGATAAATACGACAACCTCCCAGCGCCATTTGGTTTTGGCAAAGTATTGCGTACCGGTTATGTAGATACTGATGTTTTAATTGAGGGCTATCATGATTTTTTAAAACAGCAAGATTGTTTACGTAAGGAAACTTTTAATCATAATAGTTTAACTATCTCTGAGGATTCTGTAACGTATAAGGATATTAGAGCAAAGCATATCATTTTTGCGGAAGGTTTTGGCTTGTATTCAAATCCTTATTTTAGATATCTTCCGCTTGACGGTACTAAGGGAGAGTTGCTTGTTATTAAGGCTCCAAAACTCAAGCTAAATGTCACCGTTAATGCCGGGGTGTTTATTTTACCAATGGGTCATGACTTATATAAAGTAGGTGCTACATACGAGTGGGAGGATAAAACCGCTGTGCCTACAGATGCCGGTAAGGCTGAATTGATTGAAAAACTAAATGAGGTTATTACATGTGGTTATGAAATCATACACCATCTAGCAGGGATCAGGCCAACTACTAAGGATAGAAAATCGCTAATAGGTACACATCATCAACATAAAAATGTGCATTTATTAAATGGTTTGGGTACCAGGGGTGTAATGCTAGGGCCGTACATGGCTAAAGAACTGTATGATTCAATAGAGAATAGCACGCCTATTAAAAGGGAAATCAACCTTAACCGTTTTAATGTTTAGACAGTTCTTTCCAGTCTTTACGGTAGTGAATGAAAATATTAATCCAAATGTTTCGAGACAATCGCATGATTATGGGCATAGGTAAAACCAATGCTCCTATGATTACGAAAAATGATGTTTTAAGGCTAATACCTATAAATACAAAACTTACAATAAATGCTGCAATGCTAATCGCAACTCCTAGGCCATAACTAACGTACATAGCACCATAAAAAAATGAAGGTTCTATTTTATAATGGAGGCCGCAATGATGGCAATTGTCATGCATTTTGTATACATTGCCAAGATTGTAAGGATTTTTATCGCAATACATGCTTTCCTGATGGCATCGGGGACAGGTTCCTGTTAAAATGCTATATAGTTTGGATCCTTTTTTTAACATTTGCAAAAATTTTGTGGTTACACAAATTTACGACTTAAATAAGACATATATAAATGCTTAACATACATAATTTATCGGTATCCTTTGGAGGAACGTATTTATTTGAAGAAGTTACTTTTCGCTTAGGTGCGGGTGACAGAGTGGGCCTTGTAGGCAAAAATGGAGCGGGAAAATCAACGATGCTAAAAATACTTTCAGGTGATATTCCGCCAGATACTGGAGTTATCGCTACCGAAAAGGAAGTCTGTATGGGTTTCTTAAGGCAGGATATCGACTTTATACCCGGGCGTACTGTTTTAGATGAAGCGTATCAGGCATTTGTGGAAATTAAAAAAGCGGAAGCCAAGATTGATGATATTAATCATCAGCTGGTAACGCGTACTGATTACGAAAGTGATTATTATTCAAAATTAATTGAAGACTTAAGCGAATATTCTCACCATTACGAGATATTAGGCGGTTATAACTACCAGGGAGATACCGAAAGGATATTACTCGGGCTTGGTTTTAAGCGTGAAGATTTTGATCAGCTTACTGATACCTTTTCGGGAGGATGGCGTATGCGTATCGAGCTTGCGAAACTATTGTTACAGGCTAATGATATTTTGCTTCTGGATGAGCCTACCAATCACCTTGATATCGAAAGTATCATCTGGCTAGAGTCTTTCCTAAAAACGTATCCCGGAGTTGTGGTAATTGTATCGCACGATAAAATGTTTCTTGATAACGTTACTAACCGTACCATCGAAATATCACTTGGCAAGATATACGATTTTAGTAAATCGTACAGTGAATACCTAGAGTTGAGGGGTGAGATTCGCGAAAAGCAATTAGCTACCCAAAAGAACCAGCAGAAAAGCATCGAGCATACAGAGAAGCTTATTGAAAAATTTAGGGCTAAGGCATCTAAGGCATCAATGGCACAGTCTATGATTAAAAAGCTCGATAAAATTGAGCGCATAGAGGTAGATGAAGATGATAACTCGGTAATGAATATTTCGTTCCCATTATCGATGTCTCCGGGGCGTGTTGTGGTAGAGGCGGAACATGTAACTAAAAAATATGGCGATAAGCTTATCCTTAAGGATATTGATATGCTTGTAGAGCGTGGTAGTAAGATCGCATTTGTAGGTCAAAATGGCCAGGGCAAATCTACTTTTATGAAAGCCATTACTAACGAGATTGATTATACAGGCAGCATTAAACTAGGGCACAACGTACAATTAGGTTATTTTGCGCAAAATCAGGCAGAGCACTTAGATGGTGAGATTACCTTGTTACAAACCATGGAAGATGCCGCTACAGATACTAACCGTAGCAAAGTGCGGGATATGCTGGGCTCCTTTCTGTTTAGGGGAGATGATGTAGAGAAAAAAGTAAAGGTACTTTCTGGGGGCGAACGTAACCGATTAGCGCTTTGCAAACTATTGCTTCAGCCAATTAATGTGCTTGTAATGGATGAGCCTACCAATCACCTCGACATAAAATCGAAGAATGTACTTAAGGCTGCATTGCAAAAATATGAAGGTACACTGCTACTGGTAAGCCACGACAGGGATTTCCTACAAGGCATGAGTAATATCGTTTATGAATTTAAAGATCATAAGATACGGGAATATTTAGGCGATATCAATTTTTACCTCGAGCAACGTAATATGCAAAATATGCGTGAAGTTGAAAAACGTGATGTAGTTAAAAAAGAAGCTAAAGAATCTGCTGCTACAGATAATTATAACGATCAGAAAAAAGGCAAAACGCTTCAGAATAAACTAAGCAGAATAGAAAGCCAGATTCAGCAATTAGAGGCTGAGATAAGGAAAGATGACAGGCAATTAGCCGAGCATCCGGAAAAACTGGTAGGCGATGCTTCATTTTTTGCTGCTTACGAAAACAAAAAGAAAGATCTTGACAACCGAATGACAGAATGGGAGCAGGTGCAGGAAGAACTTGAAAATGCATAATCATTTGGCATAATAAAAATAAAGGCCGTCACATTGTGGCGGCCTTTTATATTTAGTTAGTAGAGAATTTAACCTCTGATTTTTTGTTGGAGATAATCACTTTACTATCGTTAGCTCCTTTTTTACGATTAACATTAATGCCGTTCGCATCTACACTAACAGATGTTCCGTCTTTATCTTCGGGCGCCACAACAGGTGGCGGCGGTGGCGGAACCTGGGTTTGTGCCTGTACCCTCGGTTTTGGAGCCGGCGGCGGCGCAGGATTTTCTACTGGTGGTGGTGTAGGTGCAGCAGGTGCGGCCGGGGCATCCTTTTTGCAGGCGGCCAGCAACAGCATGGCAAAGCCTAATGATAATATTACTTTTTTCATAATTATAAGTTACTTTGGTTATCTGTGGTTAAATTAGTAAATTAAGCAATACGGATATACTGTTAAGTAATAAATTATGCGATTAATCCTATGCGTTTAGAGTGCTCAATAGCTTCGCTGCTATCTTTAAAATAGCATACCGCTACACCCATCGACTCGATGTTTTTAATTGCAGCAACGGCTTTCTCTTTTTTTGAATGCCCTGTCTGCCTTATATACACTGCCTTTACAGTTAATGGAAATATTTTGCACACGTCCTGATATAAAAATGGGTCATGTTGCGAGTCGTCGCCTAACAGCGTGTATTGCAGGTGCGGGTAAAATTCTAATATGTGTTTTATCTTGTCAAATTTATGATTGTGGTTGCCGCGGCCTGTAACTAAAAAGTCCATCAGGCTGGTTTTAATATCTTTTAGTAAAAGTACCGCACGGGGCAACTCATGTTTCTGGGTAAACTTTACAATAAATTTATATAGGTTCCACTCGCTGCTCGATACATAAAAAAAGGCATTCCTTTCTTCTTTAATGTTACGGCCAGCTGTGCTTAGTGCCTGGTAGTGTGGTACTACATCTTCAAATATTTTACGGTCGTTTATATTCTTCCAAAGTAATATGTAAATCTTCTTAAAAAAGTTCCTCGTATGCGATACTAAAAAGGTATCATCAATATCACTAATAAAACCCAAGTTCCCTTCGTATGGCCTTATGTATGTACCCTTTTCACGAATTTCTTCCCCGTTATAAAAGGTACTCACGTAATAATCGGCCCAACCGTGCGCAAGCTCTTCTTTTAAAGGGATACAAAATTTAAAATAGCCATCACTAAGTGCCTTGGTGTGTATACGAACACCATTATGCTCGAGGTATACATCTGCATTTGGTATGGTTTTAATTAAAAACATACGCAGTACCGACCGTGCGTTTTTAAAACGTTTCTTCTCAAATTCATAATTTCCGGCGCTGCTTTGTTTAAACACGTGTCCGAAAACTATAAATTCCTGATTATTGGCGTAACCGCGGTATAATTTTAATATTGGCTTCATTAAAACTTTATATATTTAATAAGAGTTGCATAGCCTAATTTAATTAATTTTAATCAAAAAGAACTTAATGAAATCCCAAAAGAAATTTATGCTGGTTATCAACCCAATTTCGGGGGGTAATGATAAGGCTGAACTGGTTGAAGCTACAAAGCAGTATGCGCAGGCAGAAGGAGTAACCCTGGAGTGCTACGAAACTACAGGCGCGGATGACGAAAATAAAATTAAAGAACTATATAAATTACATGAACCCGAGCGCATACTTGTAATTGGTGGTGATGGTACAGTAAAGCTTGTGGCTGAAGCTGTAGAACATCATGATGTAATTATAGGGGTGCTGCCGGCAGGATCGGCTAATGGGCTATCTGTCGATTTAAATTTGCCCAATAATGTAGACGAGAACTTAAAAATCGCCTTTCATAACAACTATATCGAAATGGATATGGTTTGCATAAATGGTAAAAAAAGCATCCACTTAAGTGATATTGGCGCTAATGCCGAGCTGATTAAAAATTATGAAGATAGCAATATAAGAGGTAAACTAGGTTACGCATTACAAGCCTTTAATACGCTAACTGATTTAGACGAACCATTTACGGCAACCATTGAGGCGAATGGAAAAACTACTGAAACCCAAGCCAGAATGATAGTTATAGCCAATACCCAGAAGTATGGTACTGGTGTAACCATTAACCCGATAGGTGTTATGGATGATGGTAAGTTTGAAATTGTTGTAATTAAACACTTAGAATTAGCACTCATAGGCAAAATTTGGGCCGGCAATATTGCAGATCAGCCAAAGGAAAATGTAGAAGTTATCTCTACAGATGCCGCAATGATAACGACTAACGTACCGGTATCATTTCAGATAGATGGTGAGTTTTGTGGCGAGGTAGATAAACTAGACATTATGATATTGCCAAACCAGATGAAAATTGCCGTTCCGGATAATTTTCTAAACAGCTAAATATATTTTATAAAATTCCAGAATTTTCTGGTTTTGGTATAAGCAGGGTTACCCTCATTAGCATAAGCTTCGCGCTCAAAGCTAATGTTAAGGTACGCCTGTTTTTTGTTTTTATAATGTAGCAGCCGGATGAAATATTCTGCAACATACCACACATAAAAGGGTAGCACCAATAACTCTAACTGCTGGCACAGGTGTATGCGCTCATGGTTTAGTAATACCGGATGCGCTGCCAGTTTTGATTCCCTCACAATTATAAAAGGATATAGCGTGATACCTATATAACCTTTGGGTACTAAATATTTAGATGCAATAACTATCATTACCGTAAAGTTGCTAAATTTGCTTTTATGAGCGGACAAATTTCCGGAAATAAATTGATAGAAGGCGAAGATTATTATCTTTCGCCGGAAGGCTATAAGGTTTTCACCGAAAGCTTTCATTTAAAAAGGGGGCACTGCTGTAAAAACGGTTGCCGCCATTGCCCTTATGGATACAACAAACAGACAGGAAACCTGAAGAAGTAATCGGCCGCAGCTGCAGTCGCAGTAATACTTACTGTAAACTGCGACTGAAAACTAAAAACACAACTACCAATCAATAAAGAAATGACATTTCACGAACAAATAGAGGAAGGGATACCCGCACAATTACCGCAACCAAAACCCTACGACCCTTCTATAAATCATGCACCTAAGCGTAAAGACATTTTAAGTGCTGAAGAAAAAAAATTAGCCTTGCGTAACGCGCTGCGCTATTTTGAACCACAGCACCATGAGGTTTTGGTTAAAGAATTTACGGAGGAATTAAATACCTACGGGCGTATTTACATGTACCGCTTCCGTCCGGATTATAAAATATATGCCCGGCCTATAGATGAATACCCGGGTAAATGTGAGCAGGCAAAAGCCATAATGCTCATGATACAAAACAACTTGGATTATGCCGTGGCGCAACATCCGCATGAGTTGATAACCTATGGTGGTAATGGCGCAGTATTTCAAAACTGGGCGCAGTACAGGCTCACTATGAAATACCTTAGTGAAATGACCAATGAGCAAACCCTTGCTATGTACAGCGGGCACCCTATGGGGCTGTTCCCGTCGCATAAAGAGGCGCCGAGGGTTGTAGTAACTAATGGTATGACGATTTCTAATTATTCTAAGCCAGATGATTGGGAAAAATTCAACGCACTTGGCGTATCCCAGTACGGACAAATGACGGCCGGTAGCTATATGTATATTGGCCCACAAGGTATAGTTCACGGTACAACAATTACAGTACTAAATGGCGGACGTAAGATCTCTAAAAGCGGTGAAGGATTGGAAGGTACACTTTTTGTAACATCCGGTCTTGGCGGAATGAGCGGCGCGCAGCCAAAAGCAGGCAACATTGCCGGCTGTATTACGGTTTGTGCAGAGGTAAATCCTAAAGCAGTACAAACCCGCCATTCACAAGGCTGGGTTGATGAAGTAATTACTGATGCTGATACTTTAGTAGCACGCGTAAAATTGGCTAAAGCCAATAAAGAAGTGGTATCGATAGCGTATCAGGGTAATATTGTGGATGTCTGGGAAAAATTTGATTCAGAAGATATATATGTCGATTTAGGTAGCGACCAAACATCGCTGCACAATCCGTGGGCGGGTGGTTATTACCCGGTAGGGATTAGCCTTGAAGAGTCGAACAGGCTAATGGCGGAAAATCCTGAGGTTTTTAAGGATAAAGTTCAGGAATCGTTACGCCGCCAGGCAGATGCTATTAACCGGCATACAGCTAAGGGCACTTACTTTTTCGATTATGGCAATGCTTTTTTGTTAGAAGCTTCGCGTGCCGGAGCCGATATTATGGCACCAAACGGTATCGATTTTAAATATGCCAGCTACGTGCAGGATATTATGGGGCCTATGTGTTTTGATTATGGCTTTGGGCCGTTCCGTTGGGTATGTGCCTCGGGTAAACCGGAAGATCTGGTTAAGACCGATGCTATTGCGAGTGCTGTTTTAGAAGAAATGGCTAAAACAGCTCCCAATGAAATTAAACAGCAAATGCAGGACAACATAAAATGGATACAGGGCGCACAACAAAATAAACTTGTGGTAGGATCGCAGGCACGTATTTTATATGCCGACGCCGAAGGGCGTATTGCTATTGCCCGCGCCTTTAATAAGGCTATTGCCAACGGAGAAATTGGCCTTGTAATATTGGGTCGCGATCACCACGACGTAAGTGGCACCGACTCGCCCTACCGTGAAACATCTAACATATATGATGGATCGCGCTTTACGGCCGATATGGCCATTCAAAACGTTATAGGCGATAGCTTTAGGGGTGCTACATGGGTTAGTATACATAACGGTGGGGGAGTAGGCTGGGGCGAAGTGATTAATGGGGGTTTTGGTATGGTTCTTGATGGTTCATCAGAAGCATCAAGGCGTTTAGAATCAATGCTTTTCTGGGATGTGAATAACGGTATTGCACGGCGCAGCTGGGCCAGGAACGACGAGGCAATTTTTGCTATAAAGCGTGCCATGGCGAGCGAACCGCTACTTAAGGTTACTTTACCTAATAAGGTAGACGATGCTTTACTAAATTCATAGTACAAAAGGCGGTTGTAATGGCAGCGGTGCAATTGCTATGAACCTTTAATTTTTAATTGCTATTATGAAAACTATAAAATTGCTTTCGTTATTATTTATAACGGCCATTGCAGCCTCCTGCTCGTCTGTTAGGGTAGCATCAGATTATGATGAATCAGTCAACTTTACTCAGTACAAAACCTACGGGTTTTTAAAAGATGGGGTTGATAAAGCAGAAATATCGGATCTTGACAAAAAGCGCATTCTTAAAGCTGTTGATGCAGAAATGCAAAGGCGGGGCTTTACCAAAAGCGAAAAACCGGACATGTTAGTCAATATTTTTACCAGAGCGGCTAAAGATGTTAATGTAAACAACTATGGCGGTTATGGTATGGGTATGGGCTACTATGGTGGCTGGGGCCCGGGTTGGGGCTGGGGCGGCCCGTGGGGTTGGGGTGGTAACTACACCTCTGTAAGCACGGTTACCGAAGGTACTTTATACATCGACTTAATTGATGCCTCGAAAAAAGAGCTGGTTTGGCAGGGAGTAGGTTCTGGAGTGCTTACGCAAAATCGTGACAAAAAACAGGAACGCATTAATGAATTTGTAGAGAAAATTATTGCTGAATTTCCTCCTCAAAAGGATAAAAAATAATTTAAATATTAGTTAATTTTTAAGCCATGCAATAAGCGTGGCTTTTTTTTGTAATTTCTTGAATCACAATGTTTTACTAATAATTTGGCGTAAGGTAAACATTATCGTAGATTCGCATCCCGCAATATTTTTGAAAGAATTTTATAATTTATTTAAAAATTGTTTAATGATCTCATTTATATCTTGCACAAAAATTTAATAACAATATGAATAAAAATACTTTCAATCGCCAAAAGCTTAATAACGACATCATAGATTTTATGAAGTTTTTCGCAGTTGCATGTTTTCTTTATATAATGATAATGGTGCTTGATTATTTTAAAATCATATAATTTAATATATGGTTGAGTAAGGTAAATATCGAAGTGTTGTAAAATTAGAAGATCGAAATTTATTCCGTTGTATTTCGTCAATTCTTCCTTTAAAGCTAAATTATAAATTCGTGGCACGTTACTATTACTTTATAAATTAGTAAATTTACATAGTAATTAAAACGCTAATCATGAGTGCATCGTTCGAGAGCAACCCTCTTTTAGACAGGCTTCCTAACCATTTAAGGCAATTTATCAAACCACAGGATTATTCTGATTATACACCTATAAACCAGGCAGTGTGGCGATATGTTATGCGCAAAAATGTTGATTACCTTAGTAGGGTAGCGCATAGCTCATATCTTGAAGGTCTTAAAAAAACGGGTATTGAGGTAGATAGTGTACCAAGCATGTACGGCATGAACCGGATTTTAGAGGAGATAGGCTGGGCTGCCGTTGCGGTAGACGGTTTTATTCCGCCTAATGCGTTCATGGAGTTTCAGGCGTATAATGTTTTAGTTATAGCGTCAGATATTCGTCAACTCGAAAATATTGAATATACACCCGCTCCGGATATTATTCATGAGGGTGCGGGGCATGCTCCGATTATTGCCAACCCAGAATATGCTGAATATTTAAGGCGTTTTGGCGAAATAGGCAGTAAGGCAATATCATCGGCACGTGATTACGAGATTTACGAGGCCATACGCCTTTTATCGATACTGAAAGAAGCAGAAGGTACTCCGCAAAGTGAGATAGACGCAATTGAAAAGCGTGTTGAAGATTTGCAAAACGAACCTGTAGAGCCGTCTGAAATGGCATTGATACGTAACCTGCACTGGTGGACCGTTGAATACGGACTTATAGGCACTCTTGATGATCCTAAAATATATGGTGCCGGCTTATTATCATCTATTGGTGAGAGTGCCTGGTGCATGACCGATAATGTAAAAAAGTTACCATACGATATTAACGCAGCTTACCAGGGTTTTGATATCACAAAACTACAACCACAGCTTTTTGTAACTCCCGATTTTGCACATCTCAGTTTAGTGCTCGAAGAGTTTGCTAACACGATGGCACTGCGCACAGGTGGTTTAAGTGGTATAGAAAAACTGATAAAATCTAAAGCATTAGGCACCATCGAGTTTAGTACTGGTTTGCAGGTAAGTGGCGTATTTACTAATGTACTTGAAAGTGAGGGAAAACCTATCTACATACAAACAACAGGGAAAACCGCTTTGTCTTACAGAGAAAAAGAGCTTGTAGGGCACGGAACGTCACACCACTCCGAAGGTTTTGGAAGTCCGGTTGGTAACCTAAAGGGTATCAACCTTTCTATAGAAGATATGAGTCCGCGTGATTTGAGAGCCTACGATATTTATGAAGGTGAAAGAGTGACCCTGGAGTTTGAAGGTGATATTACAGTATCGGGTGAGATAATTACCGGTGCCCGTAACCTGCAAGGTAAAATAATATTAATAAGCTTTAAAAACTGTACTGTTACTCATAATGATACTGTATTGTTTCAGCCGGAATGGGGCGTTTATGATATGGCAGTAGGTAAAAAAGTGGTATCGGCATTTTCAGGTGCGGCAGATGTTAATAGTTTCGATTTTGTGGCTCACGTACCATCCAGCAAGACTATCAAAGCAAAAAAATCACTACAGCGTGAAGAACTTGAAGCTTTATATAAAAACATTCGAGACATTAGGGAAGGTAAGGGAGAAGCTGATGAAATTGCCTCAATATTTGGAAATCTGAAACAAAATCATACTGATGACTGGTTGCTTTCTGTTGAAATTGCAGAGCTATTGCATAAAAACAACAATAACTCTGAACTATTAGACGAGGTGCTGCAACATCTTGATATCGTAAAACAAAGCAGGCCTAAAGTTGCCCATTTAATTGATGGCGGCCTCGAGCTTATATTCGAAAAAGTCGGCAGTAATTAATTTACCCGCTAAATATTTAAAGTTTAAATTCTTCGGTTGATTCGATAGTATCCCCGTTATATTGCAGCTTCCAGCCCATGGTGTTTGTAAGTATCAATATTTTAGACAGCTCGCTTAACAACCTGTTTTGCGCGTTGTTTTTTAGGGTAGACTTAGCGATTTTTTTATCAAGGCTGGCCCTTACCGTTTTGTTTATTTTATTGTAGTCGTTACCGGTAAACTCATTAAAAGTGTTTTGCTGAATATCGTAAAATTTAATGTCCGGGCTTATTTTAATTTCTTCCTTAGGGATGTTTTTTACGGTAATGGTTTTAGTAGTTTCGTTTATGTCGTACTCAATCTTACTTAAGTCGTAGCTTACGGTAACATCGGCATTAACAATAACTATAGCCTTTTTTTCGAACGATACCATATCCATCAAATACTTTTGCTGGTCTTTATAGGTAAGTACTTCGCTAAAATGGCCTTCGGTAACAACCAGCTTACCTACATTTTTAATCTGCTCCTGTATTAGCGCCGTTTCCTCAATTTCGGTAGTATCATCTTTCTTGAATTCGCAATAGCGAAAGGCCAAAAAGAGGACTAATATAATCACGGCACCAAATGCTATCTTCTTCTGCATTTTTATTTTAAATGTAAGAAGATTTTGCCCAAGTGTATGTTATAATTGGCTTAAAAAGTAATGTGCGGATGTTGCTGTTGCAAAAGTTGGATCTTATGCTGAAGTTTTTCAAGAAATAGAAAATGTTGCGCACTTTCCGGATTGAACGACCTGTGCTGTAAACCTTTCTGAATTACTTCTACCGCTTTCATGGTTTCCTGCGCTTCCATAGTTATATGGGTTTGGGTAAAACGTTCCCAAATATAATCAATAGCGGTGCTGTTGGGGTGAATCATGTCTTCGGCATAAAACCGATAATCGCGCAATTCGTCCATCATAATTTCATAGCTGGCAAAGTACTCAAGCCCAATAACTCCCGAAGTGGAAATTTGAAGCACAGTGTGTAATGCCGCTATTAAATTAGCTTTGCTCCGTTGGTTCTGTGTAAAGCCATCTTTAATATGTCGTACAGGAGATACTGTGAATATAATTTGAGCATCAGCGTTAACCTGCCCCACTAAATTTATAATTTGCTGCAAGCTCTGAGTGATAGTTTCAACCGAAAGTAACTCTTTTGTAAATTGTTTTTGCGGTACTTTATGGCAATTGGCTACCAAATTATCGCTCTCAATATGCCGATATACCCAAGCGGTTCCAAGAGTAATTATTATATGTGTTGCCTGTTTTATTTCGGTATGCGCAGAAGCAGTTGCACTATTAAGGTTAGCTAAAAGCACCTCTTTATCACGATGGCTTAAATCGGAATGTGCATCATAGCAATGCCAACGCTCATTATGATAAAAAACATCAGCATCGGTAAAAGTTTTATTATCTACAGTGTAGCAAACAAATTTTTGCAACGCTAGAGGATGAAACAAAATCCCGAATGGGTTAGTGGTATTTTTAAATTTAAAGTAATCAAACTTCTGCCCAATATTTACCGCAAAGCACGACCCTAACGAGACAATACGCGAATTGTAATTTATTGGATTATTAGATAGTGGTATAAGTAGTTGAGTGGTGAATTGCATAGTGCTAAATTTAGCTATAAAATTAAAAAGATAAATAGCAGGTAAAATAAAACCCAAACATAATGTTTGGGTTTATAATATTAAAGTAAGTTGTTTTACTTCACAAAATCAACTGCAGAACTTAATGCCGCATCAATTCCGGCTGCATTTTTACCACCAGCAGTAGCAAAAAACGGTTGCCCACCGCCGCCGCCTTGTATGTGTTTTCCTAATTCGCGTACTACAGTACCGGCATTAAGGCCTTTTTCTGCAACAAGCTCTTTAGATATATAGCAGGTTAGCATTGGTTTGCCTTCTTCAGCTGTTGCCAGAACTATGAACAGGTTTGTGCCAAGTGTGCCCAACTCATATGCTAAATCTTTAGCGCCGGTAGCATCAAGCGGAACCTGTTTTGCTAAAAATTGAACACCATTTATTGTCTGTATCTCAGTAGTCAGTTCGCCTTTAAGGTTTTTAGCCTTATCGCGAAGCAGGGCTTCCAGTTGTTTTTTTAGCTTTGTATTTTCATCCTGTAACGATACTACTGCTTTAAGCGTATCCTGCGGATTTTTAAGCGTTGCCTTAATATCATCAAGCGCTTTTTCCTGGGCAGCGAAATAGTTTTTAACGGCCGCATTAGTAATCGCTTCAATGCGACGAATACCTGCTGCAACAGCACCTTCGCTTACAATTTTAAAGTACCATATATCGGCTGTGTTTTTTACGTGTGTACCGCCGCAAAGCTCTACACTATCGCCAAATTTTATAGCCCTTACACTGTCGCCATACTTTTCGCCAAATAAGGCCATTGCACCTTCTTCAACCGCTTGTTTAAACGGAATGTTTCTGCGCTCAACCAATGGCAGGTGCTCCTGTATGCGTGCGTTTACAAAGTTTTCAACCTGGGTTAATTCCTCATCGGTAACTTTTGCAAAGTGCGAAAAGTCGAAACGTAAATGTCCCGGACTCACTAACGATCCTTTTTGCTCTACGTGCGTACCCAATATTTTACGCAAGCCCTGGTGCAGTAAGTGCGTAGCCGTATGGTTACTTTCGCTTTCGTGTCTAAGGGTGATGTTTACCATAGCCGTAAATGCAGCATGTACATTGTCGGGTAGTTTTTTGGTAATGTGTAATATAAGGTTGTTCTCTTTTTTCGTGTCTAAAATCTCAACGCTCTCGTTAGCCGATCGCAACGTACCACGGTCGCCTACCTGGCCACCACCTTCAGGATAAAAAGGCGTAGCATCTAAAACAATTTGGTACAGTATACCATCTTTTTTAGAATCTACTTTACGGTAACGGGTAATGTGCACCTCGTTTTCAAGTTGGTCGTAACCCACAAAGCTTTCAGTATTGCCTTCAACCAAAATTTTCCAGTCATCAGTTGCTACCTCGCTTGCCGCACGCGAACGATCCTTTTGCTTTTTTAGTTCGGCATTAAAACCTTCCTTATCAAGTTTCCAGTCATTTTCTTTTAAGATTAACTCAATTAAGTCAATTGGGAAACCGAATGTATCATATAATTTGAAAGCTAAATCGCCATCTAATTTTTTATCCCATCCTTCTTCTGTCTCTGCTAACGTATAATGACTACCATGTATCAAATCATTTAGCAAAACTAATCCCTGATCTAACGTTCTTAGGAAAGAGGCTTCTTCTTCGCGAATGACATTAGTAACAAGGTTTTGCTGCGAGCGTATCTCCGGGAAAAAGTCACCCATCTGGCCAGCAAGCACTGCTACAAGCTCGTAAATAAACGGTTCTTTTTTGTCTAAGAAGGTAAATGCATAACGAATAGCCCTTCGTAAAATACGACGGATAACGTAACCTGCGCCACCATTACTTGGCAGCTGACCGTCGGCAATAGTAAAAGCTACGGCACGAACGTGATCTGCCACTACGCGAATGGCGATATTTATTTTATCTTCTTCCGGTGTAGCGTTTTTTGCTACGTATTTTGTTCCGGTTACAGCTTCAATTTTTTGGATAAGCGGCGTAAATACATCGGTATCATAATTACTTTGTACTCCTTGTAACACCATGCAAAGGCGCTCAAAGCCCATGCCGGTATCTATATGTCGGGTAGGTAGTTTTTCTAACGATCGGTCGGCTTTACGGTTAAATTCCATAAATACGTTATTCCAAATCTCTACCACCTGCGGGTGGTCATTATTTACAAGGCTTTTGCCAGAAACCAATGCTTTCTCCTCTGCCGAACGGATATCTACATGAATTTCAGAACACGGCCCGCACGGACCCTGGTCGCCCATTTCCCAAAAGTTATCTTTTTTGTTACCAAGTATAATACGGTCTTCGTCAATTAGTTCTTTCCAAATGTCGTAAGCCTCCTGGTCAAATGGTACATTTTCTTCAGGGCTGCCTTCAAAAACAGATACGTATATAATATCTTTAGGAACTTTGTATACCTCAGTAAGCAATTCCCAGGCCCAGTTAATAGCCTCTTTTTTAAAGTAATCGCCAAAGCTCCAGTTGCCCAGCATTTCGAACATGGTATGGTGGTAAGTGTCAAAGCCTACATCTTCCAGGTCATTATGTTTTCCGCTCACGCGAAGGCATTTTTGGGTATCGGCAATACGTTTGCTTTTTGGCGTACCGTTGCCTAAAAAATATTCTTTAAACTGCGCCATACCACTGTTGTTAAACATCAGTGTAGGATCATCTTTAGTAACTATGGGTGCCGAAGGGACAATTAAATGGCCTTTATCTTCAAAAAATTGTAGGAATTGTTTTCTTATATCCTGGCTTTTCATTTGTATGAAAGTTTGTTTTATAGTAATAATAGCAATCTAAAATAAGCCCCAACAATCAAAAACAGACCATAAAACCGTAACATTTCTTACATTTGTGCGTTATGATTTTACAAGTGCCTGAGGCTTTTTAGGTAAGGTGCAAAAATAGAATAAATTAACAACATGGCGAAGGCAAAATATTATTACGATCCCGAAAAGCTGGCCTTTCATAAAATAAAGACAAAAAAGGGAAAAAAAATAGGTGTTGTACTGTTGTTTTTAGCGGCAAGCGGACTGTTTGGGTTTCTGTGTTTTGTGGCGTTGCTTAACACACCGTTTTTCGAAACGCCTAAAGACCGACTGTTAACGCGTGAAATAGATTACATGAAAATTCAGTACGAACTGCTTAACCGTAAAGCTGCCCTGATGGAGGAGGCCTTAAGTAGTGTGGAGGAGCGTGACAATAATGTATACCGTACTTATTTTAACAGCACACCAATACCGGAAGAGCAGCGCAAGGCGGGTTTTGGCGGCGTAAACCGTTACAAAAGTTTAGAAGGTTTTGATAACTCCCAACTGGTAGCCAATACCACGAAAAGGCTTGATGTATTGGCTAAAGAACTGGTAATACAATCTAAATCACTTGACGAAATTGCAGGCCTTGCAAAAGATAAAGAAAAGCTGCTGGGTGCTATACCTGCTATACAGCCTGTAAAAAACGAAGATTTAAAAATGATGGCATCGGGTTTTGGTTACAGGACGGACCCATTTACCAAGGTGCGTAAATTTCATGCCGGCATGGATTTCTCCTCCCGTACAGGGACTCAGGTGTATGCTACCGGCGATGGTGTTGTAGAGCGTGCCGATAATAGCGTATCTGGCTACGGTAATCATATTGTATTAAGGCATGGGTACGGGTATCAAACGCTTTACGGCCACCTGAGTAAATATTCGGTTAGAGCCGGGCAAAAGGTAAAACGTGGCGATGTTATAGGTTATGTGGGGAGTACCGGCCGTAGTGAAGCGCCCCATTTGCACTATGAAGTTCACAAAAATGGTGAGGTAGTAAACCCCCTAAATTTTTATTACGGAAACATTTCTGCTAAAGAATACATTTTAATTTCTAAATTAGCTAACCAGGAAAACCAATCTCTCGATTAATGCATTTAGACTTACCCGAAAAACGATATTACAGCATAGGCGAACTCGCTACAGCTTTTAATGTAAACGCTTCCCTTATACGCTTTTGGGATAAGGAGTTTGATGTGCTTAAGCCTAAAAAGAATGCTAAGGGCAACCGTATGTTTACACCCGATGATGTAAAAAACCTGCAGCTTATTTACCATTTGGTTAAAGAACGCGGCTTTACTTTAGATGGCGCAAAGGTGCATCTTAAAGAAGGGCAGAAAAAAACGCTTGACACCTTCGAAATAATTCGTAAATTAGAGGGGATAAAAAATAACCTTCTTAATATTAAAAATCAACTTTAAAAAGAAAACTAAAAATGAAAAAATGGTTAGTGCCCGTTATTATTATTGTAGCGATTGTAGCAATTGTAGGCTTTTGGGCAGTGGGAATTAGAAATGGCGCTCTAAAGCAGAATCAGGCAGTAGCAAAATCATGGGGAGATGTTAATACATCATACCAACGCCGTAACGACCTTATAGGTAACCTTGTTAAAACGGTTGAAGGTGCTGCTAACTTTGAGAAAGGTACATTAACTGCTGTTATCGAGGCACGATCTAAAGCTACATCTATACAGGTAGATCCTGCCAACGCTACACCGGAACAACTTGAAGCTTTTAGTAAAGCACAGGGTGGCGTTTCATCAGCTTTATCACGTTTATTAGTAACCGTTGAACAGTATCCCGACCTTAAATCTAATGAAAATTTTAAACAATTACAGTTTGAATTAACGTCTACTGAAAATACAATTCAAACGGCAAGGGTGCGTTATAACGAGAGTGTTGAGAACTATAATAATTATGTGCTTAAATTCCCTAACTCTATGTTTTTAGGTCAGTATAAAGAAAAACCATACTTTAACGCTGTTGAAGGTGCCGATAAACCGGTAGACGTAAACTTTAATATTAAGTAATATGCCTAATGTAACCGAGTTTTTTACACCTAAGGAAGAAGAGGCTATTGTAGCCGCGATTCAGCAGGCAGAAAAAAATACTTCCGGAGAAATACGGGTACATATAGAACAACATTCAGAAAAACCTCCACTCGAAAGAGCTCAGGAGGTTTTTTTCCTATTAGGAATGAATGCTACTACAGCCCGTAATGGAGTACTATTTTATCTGGGTACCGATGACCGCGCTTTTGCCATAATAGGCGATGAGGGAATTGATAAAGTGGTTGAGGATGATTTTTGGGATTGCACTAAAGATACCGTGATCGATCATTTTAAGCAAACCCGTTTTGCCGATGGCCTTATTGCAGGTATACTTAGGGCCGGCGAAAGGTTAAAGCAACACTTTCCATATGCTATAAACGATAAAAATGAATTACCCGATACCATATCTAAAGGATAATGAAGAAATTACATATTGCATTTTTACTGTTTTTATATATAAGCTTACTGCTGCCACAAGCAGGATTTGCACAATTTGATATCCCACCTAAGCCAGACTTTCAAACAAGTTTGTATGACTATGCTAATTTACTTTCGGCATCAGAAAAACAGGCTTTAGAAGAAAAGTTGGTACGATATTCAGATAGCACTTCTACCCAAATAGTAATTGTTACCGTTCCTACTATTAAGGGTGAGAACATTGGCTTGCTTGCAGCCAAATGGGGACATGCTTGGGGTGTAGGTCAAAAACAAGAAGATAACGGTGTGTTTATTTTACTTGCCGAAAAAGAAAGAAGCATCTGGATAGCGCCCGGTTATGGGGTGGAAGACCGAATGACAGCAGCGGTAGTTGGTGAAATGACAAGCGAAGTTATTATACCAGAATTTAAAGCAGGGAGCTATTATAATGGTCTTGATAAAGGTACCGATGCCGTTTTTAAAATGCTTACGGGTAAATATAAAAGCGAACGTAAAGGTAACAAGGGTAAAGCGACCAATGGTTTAGGTGGTGGCGCAATACTATTTTTTACTATTATAATTATTGTGGTTATATCATTCCTTTCTCGTCGTGGAGGCGGCGGAGGTGGTAACGGTTTTGGAGGCGGTCGCCGTGGTGGTGGCGATATAGGCTCATCAATACTTACGGGTCTTATATTAGGCAGCCTTGGCAGAAGCTCTGGTGGTGGCTTTGGCGGCGGAGGCTTCGGCTCTGGCGGAGGCGGCGGTTTTGGTGGTGGCTTTGGCGGTGGTGGTTTTAGTGGCGGCGGTTCTGGCGGAAGCTGGTAACCGGGCTATAGCACTAACGTAAGCGAGTCTTCTTCATATTCCTTAGTCAGCTCATTTATAAAGTAGGACGGGTATATGCCCGTGCGAGCATAAAACGCCTTGCTGAAGTGCTGAGATGTATTAAATCCTGCTTCTTCAGCAAGTGCTTTTATAGTATAATTTCGGTAGCGTTTTTCGCCCTTTATACGCTCAACTATATAATCAATACGTAAATCGTTTAAATAGGTGATATAGTTTTTGCCCCTGTAAAAATTTATAATTTTTGACAAATAGTTCGAGTTGGTATTAAATGCTGAGGCGAGCCCTACAAGAGTAAGTTCGCGTTGTGTAAATTTCTTTTGTCTCTCAAATTTTTCCAGTTGTTTTAATACAGCAGTAATTACTTCCGGATTTATATCCGGTTTTTTGTTTTCAGCTGGTATAACTTTTTGTTCTGTTACATTTTCTACTTCAATTGCCACTTGCTTTTGCATCAAGGCTTCAAACTTCTCGCGGTAATTACGTTGCGTTTTATAGTATCTATATAGCAAAAACATTACTAATATAAATAGTATTGCAACTGCTATATATAATATTGTAGAAAGATTCTCCTTGTAAATAAGTTTACGCTCAATTTCTGTTTTAGACCTTAAAAGCGATTTAGTATCAAACTCTTTATGAATTTTGCTCGACAAATATTTATATCTATTGTTAAGTATACTATCTGCCTTGATAAGCCTGTTGATATAATGCAGTTGCGATTTTACATTATTATTTGCTTCATAATAATTTATTAGCAACTCAAAATTTTCGCGTAAATCGGGCCGAATGTATTCTTTTTCGGTAAAAGCCCGGTCCACTTTTTTTAAGTAAGGCAATGCCTTTTCAGCATCGCCCAATTGAGTATAACTTTTGGCAATGTAAAAGTAGGCCAGGGTTTCACTAGCGAAATCGCCAATCTTTTTCAGCTGTGGTAAAACAGTGTTTAGCTGACTTATTGCAGTGGCGTAATTTTTTTTCGAGAACTGGTTAATCCCTTCAGAATGTAAAAAGTATACCTCTTCCTCAGGGTAGTTCCTGGTTTTACATTCTTTTACTCCTTTCTCGTTAGTAGCGGTACATAGGTCGAACCGGCCTATTTTATTATAACAAAGCCCAAGAGAATGCAAAGATGTAAAGTAGCCCTTACTGTTATTATAATCATCTTTGTTAAAATATGCAACACAGTCTTTAAGTAGTACAATCGCCTCATCATAAAAACCAAGATAAAATTTAATATTAGCAATGCTAAATTTTGCTTTGTACTTTAAATAATCGTTGTTGGTTTTATAAAGATAGTCGTTAGCCTTAATAAATTCGTCAAGCGATTTACTATACCTTTTTTGTTGATAATGCACTACACCCCTTGTTAAATAGGTACTGCCCATTACTTCAGGATTGCCCGTTTTTAGCGCGGCAGTAACCATACTGTCGGCATAGAACAGTTTTAATTTTACAGGAGCCAAGTATATAAAGTTGCGATATCCCTCCGCAATTTTTTCATAATTCTTGTCCTTTTTCGCTTTATTTAAATAGGCCGTTAAATAAGGTTGACTAGCTATTGTATCAGTATCGTTTCTGTCAATTTCCTCTTGTAAATAGTCGTATGTTTTTTGTTGCAGCGCTTTAATCCCTGTTTGTGAATATGTGACTTGGCATAAAGTAACCAATAGTATAAGCCCTGTAATAAATTGTTTTCGAAGCATATTAATAAAAACTTTTAGGTAACGGTATGCCCGATAAGAGCCAATTTATAGAATTTATCTTCCATTTGTATCATTCCTGATTTGTAAATATAACTAAATATTTCTACCAGCTATAAATTATAAATTAGATAATTAATGAGTTGGTTATTATTAATTTAAGTCGATAATATATCGTGTAAAATTTCTGAATTCAGCGCGTGTAATTCACGAATTCCACCATACTTAAGTTGTACAGGCGTGTGTGTAGCTATAGCTTTGACATTGTTATCTATAAAAAATTTAAGGTAACAATTATGAAAATTCATCTGGCCAGACGAATAGAATTAGGAAAAGTAATAATCTAAAAACACACGCACATGAAAAGTACTTTACTTAGCGCACTGTTTTGTTCTTTCTTCTTTTTGTCTTGTTCATCAGATGATAGTATTACAAATGGCGCATCGCAATCGGAACAGTTAAACCAGAAAAAAATGTATGGCAGGAGTAGCAACCAGATAGTAAACAACACAGCAAATTTATACGATTTAACCGGCGACCTGCAATATCAAATTTTAGTAAGCGTAGTTAATAGTGCCCCGGCTAATACACTTAGCAGTATTGTATCTAACACTAATACAGCAGCATTAAATAATAGCGGTTTTACAGCAGTAGCGCCCTCATTTACCGGAATAACAGAATCGCAGGTTCAATGGGTAATGAATAGTACCGCGCAAACGGTGGTTAATACCAGTGGTGCCAGTACGGCGGGTAAAGTTGAGTTGGCACTTTTATTAGATCTAATGGATGGTGCCGAAGCTTATGATTATAGTGATAATTATGATGTTATTGTTGAATTTGAGGACAAAATTATTAATGCAACTAACCTTACCGCTGCAGATAAGGTATTGATACTACGAACAACATCTATAGCGAGGTATGTTTGTTTTTACGTTGACGACAAAGACAAAGACTGGGGTGGGTTTAAAAACACCCTGCACGGTGCCATAAAAGGAGCCACAACAAACCTGGATACTGCAATTACACTGGCAGTTGCCTGTGGTGTACAGCAAAATTTTAATTAAATGTGAATGGCCGACCGCAATAAAATAATGGTAATACTGGTAGTACTGGTTTCAATACAGGGGTTGTCGGCCGGTATATGCTGGTTAATGTTTCAGGAGCTTTTTATAGCGTCCACTTTCGCCGGTTCGCTGCTACCCGCGGCGGTATACTTAAAAAGCAGTAAAATATAAGAGTTATAATGGGGGCAAGTGAGCGCCACCTTAAATTAAATGTATGAAAATAAAACCTGCATATGCATTTTACACATTGCTTATGGTAAGCAATATTGTTAGCCTATACTTTATAATTGATATGGCTAATTACGACGAGATGGTTAGCTACCTTAAAAATGGAGAAGAAAAGTTCTCAAGTCCCCGGCAGGTTGTTGTTGTGTATTTAATTACATGTTTAGGCAACCTGCTATTTATATCGGCTTTGCTAATGCGAAGTATTGTATTTTCGGGTACTAGAAAAGTTAATTTGAGTTAGTGGCAGGATGCGGCATGTAGTGCTGCTGTTATCCTGTAAAGTACAAAGGCTGCGCGTAATGCAGCCTTTGTTATTTTGTTACATTTGGTTGTTGCGATTACCGCCACCACGCCTTTCACGGTTGCCGCTACCCTGTGCTTTACTCATGCCGCCAAATTTTTTAAGGCTGTAGGTTAGCGAAAACATTACGTAGCGTTTCAGTACCGTATTTTCCTGATCTACGATTGATGTAGCACCTATGGTACGCGATGTACCTAAATTTTGATTAAGTATATCGTATACTTTTACTTTTGCCAAAAACTGATCTTCTAAAAAACTGTAGCCTAAGCTTGTATTCCATAAATAAAAATCTTTTTTAAACCTCCCCACTTGCGAATTAAACGTGTAGCTAAAATCATTGCCAAAAACAAAATGCTTAGGCCAGTAATTTGTTGTTTGTAAATTAAACCTGTGTACATAGTTTGATGCTGATTCGCGTGCATAATTGGTGTAATCGGTCTGGTTAAAAGTATAACTGTATGATGGTGCAATGGTAAGCAATTCGCCGTAATCGTAATTTAAACTTACACGGGGAGTAAGCCCTAACGACCGCGCCTCGAATAACTGGGTATTTGTATAACCTTTGTCTAAATTATAACTACCGGTAAGACCTGCGGTTAATCTTAAAACGTGTGCTTCTAATTTTATCCTCTTGTTCCAGTTGCCGCCTAATGATGTCGTAAATGCACCCGATACGTTACGATAACTAGTATTCCGTTTAGCGTTAGATCCTATAGTAGTATACTGTACCACCTGGCTATCGTAAAAAGTGCTGCGCGCATTAATGCTAAAGCCGGAGCGAGTCGCAAAATTAAAATTACGGTACGTAAGGCTAACATTGTGCGATTTGTTAGGGTCAAGGTCAGGATTACCCTCATATGTATGCAGCGGGTTACTAACGTCTATAACGGGCAATACCTGGTTGGCATTTGGTAAATTTACATTATAACCATAATTAGCAAAAAGCGAAACCGATTTGCTAAACTTATACCTTCCATTTACATTAGCCATAGGGTAGATGTACTTTTTATTAACGGTATAAGTGTCACCCAGATAAAGGGAGTAATTGTCAAACTGGGTTATGGTAGGGCCTAACTGTATATTGGCATCATACTTCTGTTTATCGATAGTAATACCTACTCGTGGCGTTAGGCTTTTAGTATTCGAGCGCAGGTAATAAGATAACGAGTCAGTTAAAGTAGTAAAGCCACCGGTTGCATCATTAAAATCGTAGCCTTTATTGTCTTCGGTGTTTTGGTTCCAGGAGTAGTTTGCCCCAATTTTTAATCGGAGCGAGTCGGTAATCGGTTCAAAATAATCAATCGCACCGCTGTAACTATCGCGGGTCTCTTTGTTTTTAATTACCTGATTTCTTAATACAGTAACCTCTTCATCTACACCGTCTTCATTATCATCTTCGTAAAACAGAGAAGTCGATTTATTATAGTTATCCGCTTCATTGCGAGTATTGTCGTTATTAAAGCTAATGCCTATAGATCGGCGTTTATTCTTAAAAGCTTTGTTGTAGTATAAACTATTCGAAAAATTATTATTGTCGGCGTCGCTAAATGTTATAGCATCGTTAGTGTTAGAGATATTGCCATCCTGGTCTGTAGTTACCTGGCTTGATTGTGTACTAAGTTTAGAGTTACCCTGCACAAATTTAGGTCGAATATTTATTCGTGATGAGGCATCCGGTTTATACTCAAACTCTGTAGTAACGTTATTGGTATAACGATCATTTTCTGATTTAGATTCGGACACGGTAGTGAAACTCCTATTATCACCTTCGCTAACATCTTCAGGGAGAAAAGTGGTTTCCCGCCTCCTGTTATTATTTTCGGTATTCGCGGTATTGTAAAAATAGCTTATGCTGGTAGAAAGATCTTTAACCGGCTCATCATTATAATTAAAGCCCGCCATGCCCGATTGTGTTATACCATTACTGCCTGCGCTTATACCGGTACTGCCACTATTATACATATTTCTGCCGCCACCCATACTGTCAAATATTTCATCCATCGAAAACCCGGTAGAGTTAATATTGTTTGATGAAGCCAGTACACTTATCTTCCGTTTGCCCTTGAAATAGTTGAACAGCGCGCTGGTTTCATAGCGGTCGTCTGTGCCGTAGCCGCCCATAAATTTACCAAACAGCCCTTTGTTCTTATCTTCATCGATAGTAAGGTTGATGCTCGAATTATTTCCCGTTGCTTTTTGGCCTGATAATTCTTCCTCTTTCGTTTTGGTATCGCTTATCTGTACTTTATTTATAATTTCCGATGGCAGGTTTTTAAGTGCTATTTTACCATCACGGTCAAAAAAGGGTTTGCCATTTACAAGTATCTGGTTTACCTCCTTACCATTAACGGTAATTGCGCCGTTAGCATCTATATCAACACCCGGTAACTGCTTTAAAAGAGTTTCTACATTGCTATCAGGCCTAACTTTAAACGACGATGCGTTAAACTCCAGCGTGTCGCTTTTAATCCTGATTGGGGGTATCTCGCTAGTTATAACTACCTCGTTAAGGTTAGTAGCATTATCGGCTAATTTAAGTGTGCCAAAATCTTTATCAGTAGTAATCGATTCAAATTGTTGCTTATAATCATTAAAACCTATATAAGATATTTTTAAGAACACAGGTTTGTTTACAGCACGAGTTTTAAGTTGCCACACTCCGTTTTTATCGGTAATGGTATAATCTACCACAGAGGAATCTTTAGCAGAAGTAAGATACACCGTAGCCGACTCTAATGGAAAATCATCACTGTCAGTAATTTTACCTTTAAGGTTTATAGTTTGACCATAAATAGAAGATATACAAACTAATAATATAAACGTAAGCAATTTCTGCATGTGGTAGAGTGTTGTTAGCAAGGTTAAGTTGTACGCTGTTAGACTTAAAAAAAGCCTGAAGGTTTAATGCTTCAGGCTTAAATATAATATTCTATTATAGTTGTCAAAAGTACGTCACACTAATTTTTTTTAGCGCCTACTTTGTCGAGCTTAAAAGTCAGTGAAAACATTACATAACGTTTTAAAACAACATTTTCCTGATCTGTAATAGATGTCGCATCTATAGTACGCGATGTGCCTAAATTTTGATTAAGTAAATCGTATACTTTTACCTTAAATAACATTTTATCGCCTAAAAAGTTATAGCCAAGGCTACTGTTCCATAGGTAAAAATCTTTTCTAAAACCTCCACTAAGCTGAGAGTTGTAGGTGTAACCAAAATCGTTACCAAATACAATGTGCTTAGGCCAATAGCTGGTAGTCTGCAGGTTGAATCTGTGTATAAAATTTGAAGCGGAATTTATTTGATAGTTATTATAATTAGTCTCGTTATATGTAAAATTATAACTTGGGTTTATGGTTAGTAATTCGCCATATTGGTATGTAAAGTTTGCGCGTGGAGTTATACCAATAGTTTTAGAATCGAACATTACATCATTTAGAAAGCCTTTACTGCCCGAGTAGTTTCCGTAAACGCCTAAGCTAATTCGGTAAGTATGGGCGTCTCTTTTAATCGATTTGTTCCAGTTACCACCAAACCAGGTATAAAAAGTGCCCGAAACGTTTTTATAGCTAATAATATTTACTGCGCTCGAATCGATTGCTGTAGATGTCGCAATATCGGTAGCGTTATAATTACCTCCTACATAAAAGTTGTAACCAGATCGAGTTGCATAGTCATAATCACGGTAACTAACATTAAAGTTATGGGTTTGTTGCGGGTCTAAATCCGGGTTGCCCTCATAAATGTATAATGGGTTACTTATATCTCTTACAGGCAAAACCTGTCGTGCCTGCGGAAATTCTGCATCAAAATTATAATTTACCCATAAACTTTTTGACTTTGATATTGTATAGCTCAACTGTGCAACCGCATAAGGTAACACATACTTTCTTTCGAGATTATAATTGTTACCTATGTAAAAAGAATAGTTATCGAAGTTGGTAATACCTGTACCGCCTTCTATGTTCATCCATATTTTGCTTTTACTAAGTTGTATCCCTGCTACCGGCTTTAGCGTATTTATTTTACTAGTTAGGTAGTTAGAAAGTGGCTCATTATACGAAGTGTACCTGCCTGTTGCCTCGTCATAATCAAAACCATCGCGATCTTCTACCGATTTTCTGGCATCATATCTCGCGCCAACTTTCACTTTAAGTGAATCTGCAATGGGTTCGAAATATTCAAAACCAAATGTATAACGGTTCGTCGATTGCTTATTGTAACGTATCTGGTTTCGTACTTCGGGCGTGTTTGACTGGTTGCCCTGTAAATCGTAGTTATATTTGTTTGTGATTGAATTATTTAGTGCTGCCTCGTCGTCCTTACGGTTTTCGTTATCAAAAGTAAAATCAGCCGATCGTCCTGTTTTCCCAAAAGCCTTACTGTATACTAAGGTACTGCTAAAAGTTGAGTTATCGTTTTCTGTGTTTGTTACTCCGTTGCTATCATTTAACAGTCTGTCGTCTTTAAGTCTGTTTGTAACCTGAAATGCATCATTTCTAACTTCGCTTTTTGCCTTAACAAATTTCGGGGCAAAATACAGTGTTGAGGTTGAGTCAATTTTTACATTAAACTCGATATTAGCATTATTGCTGGATTGGTTAGTTGTAGTACGGGATTGCGAATTACTAATGTAACTTTCGTCAATAAGTGCTTTAGTATCCGGATCCTCCCTCGATACAAATTTTGTAAAACGCGTTTTGTTGTTGTTTTTAGTGTTAGCGTCGTTATAAAAGTAATTGCCACTGCCATCAAAACCCTTAGCCCACTCATCGGCATAATTTAGCCCTATCATGTTCGATTTTGTAATACCCCTGCCGCTGCCGCCAAACTGTATACCGTTAATATTAAAATTACCATCGCCGTTAGAGTATAACGAGCTATTACGCCCGCCACCCATACTATCAAAAATTTCATTCATCGAAAATCCTGTAGTATTGATATTGTTTGATGATGCCAGTAAACTTATTTTTTGTTTGCCTTTAAAATAATTCACAATCGCGCTGCTTTCATACCGCTCATCGGTACCATAGCCCCCCATTACTTTACCAAAAACACCTTTGTTCTTTTCTTCGTCGATGGTTAAATTAATACTGGCATTATTACTGGTGGCTTTTTGCCCGGTAAGTTCTTCTTTTTTTGTTTTAGTATCTGTTATCTGAACTTTATTAATAAGCTCTGCAGGCAGGTTTTGTAAAGCTACCTTACCATCTTTATCAAAAAACGGTTTACCATTAACCAATATCTGGTTTACCTCTTTACCATTTACGGTTATTTTCCCCTCGGCATCAACATCTACACCTGGTAATTGTTTTAGCAGTGCTTCAACATTTGCATCCGGGCGCACTTTAAATGAGGCGGCGTTAAACTCTAGTGTGTCGGCTTTTATTCTAATTGGCGGAGTTTCACCTTCAATAACTACGTTGTCCAGAGTGGTGGCCTGGTCGGCTAAGGTAATAGTACCAAAATCAGTACTTTCTGTAATTTTGTCGAATTGTTTTTTGTGGTCGGTAAAACTTACAAATGATATTTTTAAAAATACCGATTTGTTTATAGCTCGGGTTTTAATTTCCCAGTTACCACTTTTGTTGGTCATAGCATAATCTATAACGGTAGAATCTTGTGCCGAGGTTAGATAAACCGTTGCTGCTTCGAGAGGTAGGTTATCAGAATCGGTAACTTTGCCTTTAAGGGTAATGCTTTGACTATAGCCCAAAGCAGTGCAGGCTAATAGAATTAGAGTAAGGATTTTGTGCATGTTATTGGTTTGTTGGTTACAATGATAACATTGATTTGCTTACATTAGTATGAACCGACTAACAATTGTTACAACTTTTATATAATTCTTTCCACTTTGTTTTACAATCTAATAAAAAAGCCGAAACTTTCGTTTCGGCTTTTGACTTATTTCTGACGGAAATAAATATCTATTGGTACACCTGAGAAATTGTATATCTCACGCATTTTATTTTCTAAGAAACGTTTGTAAGGCTCCTTAACATACTGCGGCATGTTACAGAAAAATACAAATTGCGGGGTAGGGGTAGGTAACTGCATGCAAAATTTAATTTTCACATACTTACCTTTTAATGCCGGTGGCGGCATAGCCTCTGTAATAGGTAGCATTACCTCGTTTAATTTAGAAGTTGCAATACGTTGTTTACGGTTTTCAAAAACCTCAACAGCAGTTTCAAGCCCTTTTAATAAACGTTGTTTGTTAAGCGCCGATACAAAAAGGATAGGCACATCTGTAAACGGTTGCAGCTCTTCACGAATTTTGCGTTCGTAATCGCGGGTACTCATAGTATCTTTTTCTACAAGATCCCATTTGTTGACCAGGATAACTACACCTTTACGGTTTTTTTCAGCAAGCCAAAAGATACTCTGATCCTGACCTTCAAACCCACGGGTGGCATCAATAACCAAAAGTATAATATCGCTATGCTCGATAGCACGAACAGATCGCATTACAGAGTAAAACTCTAAATCTTCTTTAACCTTAGCTTTACGGCGTATACCCGCAGTATCTACCAGGTTAAATTCAAAACCAAAACGGTTGTAAGTAGTATCGATAGAATCTCTGGTAGTACCTGCAATATCGGTTACTATATAACGGTCTTCGCCTATAAGTGCATTAATGATGGATGATTTACCAGCATTTGGGCGGCCTACAACAGCAAAACGGGGTAGTACTACCGCGTTTTCATCGGGTGCTACCGCTTCGGGCATTAGTTTTACCAGTGCATCTAAAAGGTCTCCAGTACCGGAACCGCTCATACCTGCAATAGTATGATATTCGCCAAGGCCAAGGTTATAAAATTCGATAGCATCTTTTTCACGCATCGAGTTGTCTACCTTATTTACAGCAAGTAACACAGGTTTAGTAACTTTACGAAGCAGTTTTGCCACTTCGTCGTCCATTGGCGTAATGCCTTCTTCAACATCTACTAAAAATATAATAACGTCGGCTTCATCAATAGCCAGTTCTACCTGGCGACGAATTTCCGACTCAAAAACATCGTCAGATCCTTTAATGTAACCTCCCGTATCAATAACCGAAAATTCTTTTCCGTTCCATTCGCTTTTGCCGTAGTTCCGGTCGCGCGTAACGCCGCTTACAGAGTCTACAATAGCTTCTCTGCGCTGTATCAACCGGTTAAAAAAAGTAGATTTCCCCACATTTGGGCGTCCTACTATGGCTACAATATTATTCATTAACTTATTTTAATTTTTTGCAAAAGTACGTTTTTAAGTTGGAAAGTTGTGATTTAAAGTTATTTCAGATTGTAGATTTCAGATTTCAGATTGAAATACACTCAAATCTAACACTCGATAACCTTATAAATTTGATTTAGCTTTAACCGTTTTAAGCGAACTAACGAATATAGCAGTTAACTCATTTCCTTCTTTCCAAACTAAATTGGCAGCTTCTTTGTCAAGCCAGTTTTTTTCGATAATTATCTCAAGCCAAAATAATGTTTCATCGGCTTCCTCAAGTACAATTTCCATTTTAGCAATAAACTCCCTGTCGCTTCTTGCCCTGCAAACAGCTCTATAATTAGCGCCAACAGATGTGCCGCTTTTAGCTATTTGATGTGCTACTATTCGTGATGCAGTTGTAACCGGTAATTTTTCGACCAAATCTATTATAGATAAGGAATATAGTTTTGTCCGGATTTTTAATTGGTCTGCCGTCATTGCTATAAGAGTCAAGTTTGGTCTGAAATCTACATTCTGAAATCTGAAATAAAAATCTTATTTATTATTATACCCAAAACGCCTTAACTGGTAGCTGTTGCTACGCCAGTCTTTATTTACTTTTACAAACAGTTCTATATGTATTTGTTTCCCAAAGAATTTTTCGAGGTCTTCACGAGCCTGCATACCTACACGTTTAAGTGCCGAGCCTTTATGCCCAATGATAATTCCTTTTTGAGTATCACGTTCTACCATTATAACCGACCTGATCCTGATGATAGTATCATCTTCATTAAACTCTTCAGTCTCAATTTCTACAGCATACGGAATTTCCTTGTCATAGTTAATTAATATTTTTTCACGAATGGTTTCATTTACAAAAAAACGTTCGGGCTTATCAGTAAGGGCATCTTTAGGATAGTATGCAGGAGATTCCGGCAGCAACTCTAATATACGGTTAAAAACTTCTTTTACATTAAAGTTTTTAAGTGCGCTTATAGGGTAAATTTCAGCATTAGGTACTTTCTCTGTCCACAATTGTACCTGCTCTTCTAGCTGTTCCTGTCCGCTAACATCTATTTTATTAAGTAATAATATAACCGGTATTTTAGCGTGAACAATTTTGTTGAAGAAAGCTTCATCCTTAAGTTCTTTCTCGCCTATCTCCACCATGTAAATTAATACATCAGCATCCTCAAACGCCGATTTTACAAAGTCCATCATCGAGCTTTGCAGCTCGTATGCCGGCTTAATAATACCCGGGGTGTCACTAAGCACCACCTGAAAGTCTTCGCCATTCACGATACCTAAAATACGGTGGCGTGTGGTTTGTGCCTTAGAGGTAATTATAGATAATCTTTCGCCTACAAAGGCATTCATAAGGGTGCTTTTACCCACATTAGGGTTACCTATAATGTTTACAAAACCTGCTTTGTGTGCCATGCCAATAGTTTTTAAATTAAAATAAGCCACTCATTACCGGATGGCTTATTTCTGTTTTAGTAGCGTGAACAGGACTTTTAACTAAAAACCTTTAAGTTATAAGGTTTGATTTGCCTGTAATATAAATGCTATGTGTCAAAAATATGCCTATCCAAGGGTTAAAAAGTGGTTAGGTTGCAAAACATGCAAAGCTACAATAAAAGACTCTAATTAAAATTAAGATGCACGGCTTAAATTTTAAACCTATTAACAATAAGTTAATAGATACAGCTCAGCTTTATTACATAAGCAACCCTCATTTTTACTGCACTTTGTTATTCATCAAATATAATTGCAGTTAATCGATTTAGAAGATTTAGTGGTTTTATTAATACTAGATTTGAAGCAGAATCAGTAGTTGCACACCTTAATCAATTGCTATAATTTACAACATGAATTCAACAATTTCACTTCAATCACTAGTTATTGTCTTGTTATCGCTGGCATCTTAGCGACAAGAACTAACATTAATTAGATCAGCTATTTTAAACGATAGTTCGACAGCACATCACGCAATAGTACGCTTACAGCAGATTAAATCGATCGATGATTTGTGGTGACGCTTAACTATCCGCGAGAACGGGAATAATCCGTATAACATATAAAATTTCCTTCACGATATCCAACCATGGATACCGCGATAAACGCTTATGCAATAAGATGTTTAAAAAACTGTTGCACATACATTTAACCATTTTTTACCTTTACCATGAGTATCAAGCTACACTATCCTCCGGAATTACTTCCATTAGGCCATCCTGTAGATTTGTTAGTCCCGTTTGTAGGGATATCAAATCCGGAATTTAGCCCAGGCAGGCTTTTGGCCAATACATTTTCAGAATATATTAATAATGCCGCAAATTATTTTGAGTTTACATCTATTGATGAATGTGAAGTTGCATTATTACCAATATTTTACGATCCATATAATGATGATGATACTTATAAAGCATCAATAAACTCATTTTTAGATTTAACCCGAAATAAGAAAAAGAAGGTTTTTATTTTTCTTGATACCTTTAAGGAAGATCACAATATTTGTTGGGAGAACGCTATTATTTTTACCAGGGCAGTACGTAAATCCAGACAACAAAAAAATGTATATTCTTATCCGATATTTTTTGAAGATTATATAAAACATTATCAAGATGACGAGCTGGTATTAAGAAATAAAAGTGAAAAGCCGGTGGTTGGTTTTTGCGGATATTCCCCACCATTCGGCATTAAATTTGGTAAGTCTAAAATTATAGGATTAATAAAAATGGCTGCAAATTACGCTGGTCTTATGAGACTTTTTCCTGACAAATCATCTCACTCTACCCGTGCCAGGGTTTTATGGCGTTTACTACGATCCGGTAAGGTATCAACAAATTTTCGTATTAAAGAATTATTTGCATTTGGGCCTAAGGGTCAGCTAAACACTGGCGACACGAAAGAATCGGACTATGAATTTAGAAAGAATTTTGTAAATAATATCGTAGAAAGCAGTTATACCGTGGGGGTAAGGGGTATTAGAAATACTTCGATTAGGTTTTTCGAGACAACATGTTGCGGGCGTATACCCTTATTTATTAATACCGATTGCGTACTTCCTTTTGACTTTTTGATAGATTGGAATTCGCTTTTACCCTGGGTGGAGGAAACAAAGCTGGAGAGTACGGATGATATATTATATAAATTTCATGCAAATATTTCGAATCAGGAATTCATTGCCCGTCAGAGGAAAATGCGTTTTTTATGGAAAGAATATTTATCAGTCGATGGCTTTTTTAAAAATATTGGAATTTTTTTAGAACATCAAAAAGAAGTAAATAATATCTCCGGATATTAATAATCTTTATTAGAGAACCATCATCAATGCGCGGGCAAATATTCTCGTACTTACTTACTACATTAGTAATTACATATAAATTTTTTTAGTGAAGATTTCGCCAGATTGAAATATGCTCTAAACTTCCATCGCTACACGTGCAGCTTAAGCCTTGCATAGATAGTGTTATGGTGACTTATATAAGATAGGTATTGGTTGCAGCTCCTGTCAACCAGTATCTGATCTTTAAAGAGCATAGATATTCCAGCTAGTATCAAGATTACTATCAGCGTGATATAATCTTTTTTTGCCAATCCATTTTACAGTAGCGAAGGCCAGAAAATTAAAGGCATAAAAAAAGCTTCAGAAAAATCTGAAGCTTTTTTTTAGTAGCGGGAAGCACTCAATTATCTAACCAGTTTTTAACCGATTTTTACAATATCGTAAACCTAAGAGAGCCTTAATAACTCTTAGGTATTTGTCGCAAAATGTCAATATTTGAATGCCGCCGCAGTCGTATTAAGCCGAAAAGGTAGGTAAATAATCCCATTTGTCAGCCACCTTTGACTGATCCATTATTCTTGTGCTCATTCAATCTAGCATATTTATCGAAGATTAAATTAAAGTTATTTATAAAAAATACCCATCAATGGGTATTGACTGTCAATAAATAAAACATATTTTTGGCAAAATTTTAAGATTTACAAATTACCACCAATCAAACGAAACATTGATGAAAAGGACAATTGCATTTTGTATTCTATTCTGTTGGACTACCTATGGACAGGATATCCTTTGGGAAAAATCATATGGCGGCAAACATGCCGATTACCTATTTGATGCCCAGCCTACAGCCGACTACGGATTTATTTTAGCCGGAAGCTCTCTATCTGGTAAGACTGGGAATAAAACCGACGATAATAATGGTGATCTTGACTATTGGGTTTGGAAAATGAATGAAGGTGGAGAACTTGAATGGCAGAAAAATTTAGGAGGATCGGGATCCGACATGCTTTATAGCATAAAAAATACACGAGACGGTGGATTCATACTAGCCGGATCATCGGATTCACCAATTTGCTCCCAAAAAAAAGACGCCTGTCAGGGTAGCGAGGATTTTTGGATTGTAAAACTAAATGCAAAAGGGGACGAAGAGTGGCAAAGGACTATCGGCGGAAGTGGCCAGGATATTGTTAAAAGTATTTCACAGACAAATGATGGAGGATATATAATAGGCGGCTCATCTTCTTCCGACTTAAGTCTTAAAATTTTATCTGGCGGCACTGATCCTTATGGAAAATCGGAAAGGTGTAGAGGAAATTTAGACTACTGGCTTATAAAATTAGATGAAAACGGCAGTGTCAAATGGCAGCGCACATTAGGTGGGCAGTATGCAGATGTCTTAGAAAGTGTTGAGCAAACTAAAGATGGGGGTTATATAGTTGGAGGTTATTCTAATTCACCTTCATCACTTGATAAAGATCATGAAGGTTATGGAGAAGGCGATTACTGGATTGTTAAGCTAGATAAAGACGGCTCTACAGAATGGCAAAAAACGCTGGGTGGAGAGAACGATGATCATTTATATGCAGTAACACAAACTGCTGATGAAGGCTATATCGCAGCAGGCAATTCCTCTTCCGGCACATCGGGTAATAAGAATAGGTCAAACAGTAAAGGCACTGATTTCTGGGTGGTGAAATTAAACCAGGATTCTGAAATAGTTTGGCAGCAAACATATGATACGGGCGATGTAGATATTTTAACTTCACTTATCGAAAACAAAGATGGTACACTTTTATTAGGAGGTTATGCCCAAAGTGAAGTTATTGGGATTGCTAAAAAAAATGACAAGAAAGAAATTAATGATTACATAGCCTTAAAAATTTCTGCTGACGGTGAAGAACTTTGGAAAGAAACTGCGGGTAGCAATGGAGATGATATTCTTAAGAAATTAATAGAAACACGTGACGGTGGTTACCTGCTCGCCGGAACTTCAAATGGTGCTATATCGAGAGATAGAAATAGCAGTAAAGGAAACAATGATTTTTGGGTGGTTAAGCTAAAAGATAGAGATAAGAAAAAGAAACCGGAAAAAAGGACATTGATCGAAGCTATACCTAATCCCGCTTCACAATTCACAAATCTTATTGTAAGTTTTGAGTTCAACTCTGGCACTGTTACACTCTTTGACCTTGCCGGCAGGCAACTACAGACATTCGATGTAAATACTAGAACCATTCCGTTAGACTTAGGGGGGTATCCTGATGGGGTTTACGTTGCAGAGGTCAAAACTGATAAGGGGACTGATAGTGTGAAAATAATTAAAACAAGAAAATAATAAAATGAAATATAATATTGCCCTTATTTTAACTTTTTTGTGCATAAATGGTTACTGTCAGAATGTGCAAAGTTTTGAAATTCCAAATTATGGTGCAAAATCTCCGGAGGCAGCATCATTTTTGAAATACGGTGAGTACCCGGTCGATTTATCGACTGGCGTTCCTAATATTTCAATTCCTTTATATACTATTGAAGCAAAAGGACTTCAGGTTCCTATTACCTTAAATTATCATGCATCCGGCATAAAAGTGAATCAAGAGGCAAGCTGGGTAGGCCTCGGATGGAACCTTAATTATGGAGCACAAATTATTTTAAACGTAAGAGATGATGTAGATGAAGGCAATAGTATGATTGATCATATTCCGAGTGATGAGAGTATAGATTATTATAATGATCATCCTTTTCAATTTATTGAAGGGCCACAGTTATCGGAACAGTGGGACAAGTCACGTGTGAGGGATGTGTACCAGTTTTCCTCACCTACAGCTAATGGTCAATTTTATATACGGAATAGCGCAAATAAAGACATTGTAGTTTATCCCCCTTCAGCTTTTAAGGTGGAATTTGCCAGTAGTAGTGACAAAGTACCCGGAGCACAATTTAAAATTACCGATCCTAACGGTAATGTCTATCTTTTCGGGACATATGAAAGATCTTTGGTACAAGCAAGTAATCAAACATCTTTTCAGGGCTATTACAAAAGTGCCTGGTACGTCGATGAAATTAGGACATCATTGAACGATACTATTAATTTTAACTATGAAGACGATAGTAAATACATAGAGAAAAATTACAGCCAAAATATTAGCATCGAAAATATAACAACTGGTTGCAATTGTGGGACTCAACAAATATCCAACCGCGTTAATCCTCTTTCACAAAGTATAACAACTACTACTACCGAGTCAAAAAAAGTAAGCGAAATTACATTCGATAATGGTAACTCTAAGATAGTTTTTGAGCGGACGCCGGGAAGAATCGATCTTATAAATGGAAATAGTAAGCTTGATATTATAAAGGTTATGAATAAAGATGCTTCCGGAAGACAATTTACACTGGTTAAAGGATATCAATTTAATTATACCTATTTTAACAGCCAACAAGCCGGAACCAACCAAACTGAATTTAAACGGCTACAGCTAAGTAATATACAAACTTTGCTCGAAGGGGATGCCCATTCATTTATTTATTCTGATATTGAACTCCCATCTAAACAATCTTATGCTCTAGATACATCTGGGTATTATAATGGTAAGACTAGTAATACAAATCTTATACCAAAAACGGTAATTAATTTTTCATCACCACTAACTATCGGTGGTGCTAACCGTGAGGTTAATGAGCTAACAAATCAAGCGGGAGTATTAAAGGAAGTACATTATCCCACGAAAGGCTGGACCAGATTTAATTATGAGACTAATCAGATCTGGGGTGCTGTTGTGAGCAATTTTGTATCTTCATTACGTTGTTCAGTACAGGGTTCGGGTACAGGAAATTCCACTGGCCCTACAATGGTTCCTGGGATAGATGATGATATCTGTGTAAGTGCACCTAATTGTATTGTTTACAACAGGTGTGACTTACCTGTAAAAGCCATCGGTGTAACAGCTACAATTAATATTTCCAATGATGTAGCTGATAACGAGACAAAAATTAAATATCAATATATTAGATTTAAAATTTTTAAAAATGGCTTAGAGATATGGGACTCCGGGAAAAAAAACAGGAATTCTCAATCAACGATTACATTAAATATCCCTTCGGGCGATGGATATATAATTGCTGAAGCTTGGGGAGGAAATATGAGCGGTGCAATTAGTATTTCATATAGTGATTCTGAGACTGTGTTAAAAAATAACTACGCTCCTGGCTTAAGAATTGGCAATATTGAAAATTATAATTTTGCGGACAGATTAATTTCAAAAAAAGTATTTGAATATATCGCACCGGATCAAAATAAAAGCAGTGCTAAATGGGTAAATGGATCCCCCTTAGGTTATTGGGATAGGTCAATCAATATGTTTGGAGCATATTATTCGTGCACTGGGGGGGGAACAAATGGTCTCCCTGGCATTGATACTGTCAGGAAACATATACTTACTAGTTCTTTAATAGGCGATGATGGAAATTCTTTAATATATGAGTATGTGAAGGAAAGCGATATAAATATCACAGATGGGTCTAAGAGCGGATATATATTATATAAATACACGACAGGCTCAGACATTTCGATCGACACGTCAATTAAATTTTCCAGACCTTGGGCAAGAGGAAATTTGTTAGAGAAAACCAGTTTTAAAAATAATTTAATAACTTTTGTAAAAAAGGAAATTAATAATTATGTTGAAGATCAAGCTAAATTCGCTTTAATATCAGGCTTTAAAAAGATTTCAAGCGCAGTTGTTTCAGATTATATAAGTGAGGAAGTTATCCATCTTGAATTCCCTCCATACGTATTGTCACACTGTGGATTTCCTACCGCTTTTTATGCCTTTAATATTGTACACAAATATAATGTGCCTGTAAATTGGGAGTATTTAAAATCAACCAAGGTAATCGAGAACTTTTTTAACTCCGCTAATCAACTTACTGATTCGATTGTTACAACTAAGGTTTACAATTATAATAACCCAACGCACCTGCAGTTAAGCAGTGAAGTTCAAGTAAGTTCTCTAGGTGAAAACATTGAAACTAAATATTTTTACCCGGGCGATACAGAAGTTGGTACAGAACCATGTGCTGCTGATTTAGTTTCTAAAAACATTTTAGTGCCCTTAAAAACTCAGACATTTAACAACGGTAATAAATTAAGTGAGCGAAAGACTATATATAAAAATTGGGGCACTACTGCAACCCCCATTTACCTTCCTGAGCAAATTAAAGGATCTAAAGGAGATGCCATTGCCGAAACTCGGCTGCGGTTTGTGAAAGTTGATAATAGTAACGGAAATGTGTTAGAACTAAAACAAGAAAATGGTATATCCATTTGCTATTTATATGGCTACGAAGGTAGATATCCTATTGCGAAAATAGAGAATGTTACCTTTTCGGATCTACTATCAGCTTTGGGTATTACTGAGGCGGCATTGAAATCATTAACTACGGCTCCGTCAAATTTAAGAACAGTTTTGCCTAACTCAATGGTTACTACATACACGTTTATGCCATTAGTGGGGGTTACATCAGTTACCGACCCTAAAGGGCTTACAACCCGATATAATTATGATAGTTCCGGCAGGTTAAATGAAGTGCGTGACCATGATGGTAATCTTCTATCTGAAAACCAATATAATTACAGGCCTAATTAATTTCTTGCTATGAAAAAACTAATATATATTATTGCGGTAGTATTACCGATACTGGCAATAGGGCAAAGTACAGATCAAAACTATATTAAAACAGCCACCTATAAAGAGGCTACAACTGCTAGCGATGCAACTAAAGCCCAAATAAGCACGAGCTATTTTGACGGCTTAGGCAGGCCTATACAGCACATTGCCGGCAAGTCATCTGGTACTGGTAAAGATATTATAACGCATATTGATTATGATGGATTTGGTAGACAGATAAAAGACTATCTGCCGTATGCATCTACCACCTCAAATTTTGGGTTTGACTCATCCGCTTTAACGAATACGAATGCATTTTATAATACATCTGCGTTCGAAAACACGGCTAACCCATATAGCGAAAAATTTCTTGAGGCATCACCCCTAAGTAGAGTTTTAAAACAGGCAGCTCCTGGGAATGCGTGGAAAGGTAATGCAGCTGATGATAATGACCATACTATTAAGTTTGCTTATGCCGCTAACTCTGAAATGGAAGTTCCAATTTTCACAGCTAATGCTATATGGAATCCAATTAACAAAATTTATGATATTAACTTTATTTCTAGTGGGGATGACTACGCTTCAGGTCAGTTATATAAAACGGTAACCCAAAATGAAAATTATACATCATCAGTATCTTTACAGCAATCCTTAGGTACTGTAACTGAATATAAAAATAAACAGGGTCAGTTAATATTAAAGAGATTATATTATCATGGCCGCGACAGATTTGGAATGACTGGAATAGGGAAGATGGATACCTACTATGTTTACGACCAGTATGGTAATCTTACTTATGTGCTGCCTCCACTAGCAAACGGGCAGTTAGTAGAAGATATTTGCTATCAATATAAGTATGATAGCCGTAACAGATTAGTCGAAAAAAAATTACCGGGTAAACAATGGGAATACATTGTTTATGATAGTCAGGACAGGCCAGTTGCTTCCGGCCCTGCTTTTTCTCCTTTTGGTGGTGAAACTACCGGTTGGATGATTACTAAATATGATGTCTTCGGGCGTGTAGCTTACACAGGCTGGTATGAGTCAGCAAACTTTTCAACTGAAGGTCGTGCCGCCATGCAAAATAATACATTCTCTACAGTTACAAAAGTGACTACCCCTGTCACGATAGATAATATATCTGTCAATTACACAATAGATACAAATAATGGTCCATCAGTAGCAATGAAAATATTATCGACTAATTACTATGACAATTATATCTTAACATCCGGAACCAGACTTACATTTGAAGATATAGAAGGCCAAACGGTGTTAGCTCTTCCAAAAGGGTTGCCAACAATCAGCTGGAATAGAGCACTTACTACAAGCACAAACACTACAAAAGAAACTACTACTACTTATTACGATTTAAAAGGAAGACCCATACGTCTAAGAACTACAAATTTTTTAGCGGGGTATACAATAATTGATAGCAAACTTGATTTTGACGGTACAACATTATATTCTATTACCAGACATAAGCGTACCAATAGCACTACAGACCCCGTAACCACCATTCGTGATGACTTTGCCTATACAGCACAAGATCGATTATTAAGCCATACGCATACAATAAATAATCTTGCCCCACAACTTTTAGCCCTTAATACCTATAATGAAATAGGGCAATTAATAACTAAAAAAGTAGGTAATAACGATATTACTGGTGCTAACGCCTTACAATATGTAAACTATGGTTATAATATTAGGGGCTGGTTAAAAAATATAAATTCAGTAGATGGCTTGAGTAGCTCTCTTGGCATTAGACCCGGCCTGTCATCCTCCCCACAAGATTTATTTGCCTTTAAAATAAATTATAATGAACCAATAAGCCAAACAATAAACGGCAGTGCAACGCCTCTATTTAATGGTAATATAGCTGAAACAACTTGGCGTACGGCAAGCGATAATATACAGCGACGCTACGGATACTCATACGATAATTTAAACCGACTTAAAGATGCATGGTACCAAATACCCGGCGCCGCTGTACCTATTAGAAACTCGTATGATGAGCATCTTATGTATGACCAAAACGGAAATATAACAAGTTTACAACGTAATGGAGAGCAGGATACAACTACACCTATAGGAATTGATAATTTGACGTATACTTACGGGCTTACAAATAAAAATCAGCTCTTAAAGGTTACAGATGCTACCAATCATCCCAAAGGTTTCAAAGATGGTACAAATACTGATAATGATTTTACTTATGATGCTAATGGAAATTTAAAGTCCGATAAAAATAAAGGCATTACATCTATCAGTTACAACCATCTCAACTTACCTGTCGAAATTGTTTTTAATAACAGTACATCTACCAAAATAAATTATATTTACAATGCGGCGGGGGTTAAAATAAGTAAGACTGTTACTAATGGTACTCCCGTTGTTACAGATTATCTTTCAGGATTTCAGTATAAAAACACTGTATTAGAATTTTTCCCTACTGCTGAAGGTTATGTAAAACACACTTTTGCAAACAATGCGAGTAATTTTAATTATGTATTTAATTATGTAGACCATTTAGGTAATGTAAGATTAAGTTATACGGTTGATCCTTTGAATAATCAACTTAAGATAATGGATGAGAATCATTATTATCCATTTGGTTTAAAGCATAACGGATATAGTGCTACACAACAAATGTATACGCCACCACCGGGACAATGGCAGATCTATGAACCTGCAGTCACGCTTATACCTGTTGTAAATGCAGCGGATGTAGCTTACAAGTATAAGTACCAAGGGCAGGAACGCCAAGACGAGCTACAGCTTAACTGGGACAGTTTTAAATGGCGTAATTATGACTACGCTATTGGGAGGTTTATGAGTATTGACCCTTTAGCAGAGGAGTATGTTTATAATAGTCCTTACGCATTCGCTGAAAATAGAGTAATTGATGGAAGAGAGTTGGAGGGTTTAGAATGGGCAAGCGTGAAAAATAATGATGGGACAACCACCCGACAATTGACAGTTCAGATGTATAATAGCACTTCTTTAAATGAAAAACAGGTTTCTAAAGTTACTGCTACGATGCAAGCAGATTTTGCTAAAATATATAGTGGTAATGGGTCTAATGCAGAATTGATAGTCAACAATGTTTCGGAAGCAAATGGCGATTTCTTAGTGACCTTAATTGACGTTAAATCAAATGGAATTTTTGATAAAAATACAGGTGAGAGGACGGGTGACACATACACAGGTGGAAAGACGGGAGATTTGGGGCAAACACAAAAAAATTCTTTCGAGGTTACTGCCACTGTTGATGGTTCTAAAAGAAGTAATTCGGCTATGTCTCGAAGCTTTTCCCATGAAGCTGGTCATACGGCTGGGCTAGAGCATCCATGGAAAGCAACAAACGATGTCAGTGACATTAAACAAGGTACAGACGGCGTAAAAAACTCAACTGTTAGAAGCAATTTGATGAATTCTGACCAAAATCCAAATCTCAGTAATCGTTCAACGTCTGGCACGAACTTAACTACAGGACAATTGGAAAGTATCGATAAAAAAATAGAAACTCAAAAAGCTCAATAATGAAGATCAAAATTTATTTTTTAATAGTAATTTTACTGTCCATATTTGGTTGCAAACCACAAGAGAAAATTGTAGAAAATATTACATGTGACGGTAAAATTTCTTTACAGTATGATAGGATAAAAATAGGTGATGAAGACAAACCTATTGCTAAAAAAAACTCACAATCAGTGACAATATATTTTCTCTCTAGTTATAACGATAGTATTCAGGGATTTATTAATAAGCATCTTTTATATGATAAATTTCTCAAACAGGACGATAATTCACATAACTTAAGCGAGAACTTTGTGTATGATTATTCTAAAGACTCGGGATTACCCATATTAAAAATTGTTTCTAAAACGGATGATACTTGCTTTGATATTTCAATTGACAAAAAGTACAAATTAGTTTATGTCTTCAAGAATGACGGCAAATGGATAGTCCGATTCTCCAATATATATTATGTTAATTAATTATAAATACCGATAGAAGGAGTTGCAAGTAGATTTCTGACTTCCGCTATTCACCGAACCAACGACCGACCGATTTTTCCAAGGTTGATTACTTATAGATATTGGTGCGTTACCCCTTCGGTGGTTATATGCCAGTAATAAACTTGCTGGCCACCAATGTAAATAACATTACAAAAGCAATCTCCCCACTGGGGAGATAATTATTTATTGTTAAGCCTTACTAACCGATTGTAAGATATGGTTATAGAACCCGCTAAACTCTTCTACAGTTGTATGGTCAAACGCTGTAAGCATTGTCCTTATATCAGATTCCTTGCCTTGGTATAGTTCATGGTTTATCATGTTGCGTAGCTTGTTTTTTATAGTTTCAATTGGTAAAAGTTCAGGGTTATGCGGTTCGGTGGCCTTTACACTGGTCTTAACGCCATGTTCCAGTATTATCCTTGTCATTGCCCCGATTACTACAGGCTTATCTTTTTCCTCACATACCAGCGCATCATAAACATACAGAACCTGTATGCCTTTGGCATTAAGGTTTACAATTACGTCAGTCATTATATTAACTTCTGCCTCAAACATTCTTCTGGAAGTAACTTTGTATCCCTTGGCAGACTTATCCTTGCGGATGCGCTCTAACATTAAAGGCTCATGCTTTGAGTAGTATTTGTATAGGGGTGATGTCTTCATTCCAAACCAATTTTTATTAAAGAATGCTAGGTGTTCCACCTTTACCAGCTTAACATCAACAGCGGCCTTTTCAGCTACATTCTGATGAGTGATAAAACTTTCCTTGCCACCATATAGTTTGATGGCTATATTAGGATGTAATGCAGTGTAATCGCATTCTGCAAGCTTCTTACCGTCGATGGCAATTTGTTCCCTAATCCAAGCAGGCATTAGGGTAAAACTGTCTACCACACGGCCACCACTTTCCTCACCACCAGTACTTGGTATCATGAAGCCACGCCCTGTAAGGAACTCAAACAACTTGATATTATCCTCTACAAAACTACGATTCTGATAGTCATTCCAATAGTGGTTTTTATGCTTATTACGCATTGTTAATAGCTTACCTTTTTTGTTGGTACGCCCTTCCTTAACTAAGCTTTTACCTATGGCCAGTAGTTCCGCTGAGGTAGGCAGTTCTACCCTCGGGTACATCTTTACCAAGTTCGCACAGATGGGATTTGTCATGGCATTGTTGAGCTGTTGGTAAAATAACTTATTTCTTCTGGCAATAATACCAGTATCCTTAATAAGGTATTCTGTCAGGCCAACATTTAGGTATTCATCCGTTAAGCGGTACTTTTTAGATTGTATCCCGACTTCATAAGAATCTCCCACCTCTATGAAAGCACCTTTATTAGTGCCTGTTTTAAGGACTTCTATAATTTTGGTATAGATATACGTATTGCTGGCGTTCTTAGTCTGTTCATGCAGTATAGTGGCGTTTAAAGCCTTCCAAGGGTCTTCTGTGTAGTAGGTGCTGGCAAGATTTGAGAGTACCAACAGGCACTTTTCGATAGCAATGTTAGTGTTAGGGTCTATCTCTTTTAGTAACGCCTTAGGTACGTATTTAGAGAGGTTGTACGGGGCTTTTTTTGGAACAAGTAGGGAATTAACATTAGGGAATATCATTGCTAATTCAGAGAGCTTGTAATCGCTTTGAAGGATATTTATATCCTCGGTATCACCGCTAAGGGTGATGTAATCATTTTCAGTAGACATTTTGTTTATGCTTCTATTCACCCACCAGTTTTATAGTCTGGTGCTTATTTTCTCGCTTCGTTTGTTTTTACTTGGTAGAAGCAGCTGGGGTAATCACTCCCCAGCAACCAAGAATTTTACAGAGTTTATTCTCATACGTCTATTATACTAAAAGATGCCAAAGCAGTAAAGGTTATAGCTAAACTATATTTTAGTTAGCGCAAATCAAGCATAGGTATATTGATGGTTATCTCTGGTATTACCTTATTTTACTGATACTTTAACTCTGTATAGTGTAGTATTATTAAGTAACATATATGAGAGATAGCAGTAGGTAGATAGAGGGAAGACAGGGTAGAGAGATATATAGAAAGGACAGTAAATAAGGGATTATAATATATACTAACTAGTATATAGTTATTTAGCGCAGAAAATCATTAATAGTACGCTACAATAAATAGCATTATAGTACATGAAGTGGCCGATGTAGTAATTGTATAGGTAACAATAGTAGCACAGATTAGCAAGTACGCCTGCATATAAAATTCTTATAAAGGGCTTATTTTATTGGTAGTTTAGACTATTAAAGAAGTTAAAAACAAGTAAATACCGATAGATTCACATATCCTCCCTCCCTGCCTGTACATTATGGAAAATGTTAGTGGTATCGCACCTTACAAAGAGGATGTATTATATTAAGGTATACGTCCAAATCAAATAGCTTCAAAAATTTTTTTTTGGAAAATTTCAATATTTTTTTAAATAACCGCCCCTTAAAAATATGGTATTGGACTATTTATAAATAAACAGAAGCATGAAAAAGACTATCAAAATCACTTTGGCGCAACTCAAAATGTTATTAATCACGACCGATAAGGTGCACTACCCTATAAATATAATAATGAAAGATATTGATAAGGAAGAACTAAAAGACGTACTTAAATTGCTTAAAACGAAGGGTTAACTTTCTTTTTTTGAATCTGGCAGGTATATGCCACGAAAAAAATCTTCTAAGGTAACATCCAAAATTCTACAGATATGTATTAGCGTTTTTAACTCAAAATTAGCTCCCGATTCCAATCTCCAATATGCACTTCGGCTCATACCTAAATCAAAGGCAATATGCTCATAATTAGTATATCCCTTGGTTTTCCTAATCTCTTTTAAGCGAGCGGCAATAAGTTTTAGTTCTGGTAATTCAGGTTTTTTACTTTGTTCTTCCATATCCCAAATCTCAGGATATACGCTATTTTGTGGTACTCTATAATAAAGTACACTATAAAATAGAATTTTATATATATTTGCTGAATAACTTAAATCATTTAACCAATGAAAAAGCAACTATTTTATTCGGCTTTAACAGCCTTAACACTATTATTGACAGCCTGTTCAGGTGATGACAACAATTCTACCAATGATTCAGGCAACCAATACAGCACCAAGATTGTAGGCAAATGGGTAATCTACAAAGCCGTTTATGATGGAAGCGACCCAATTACTTACGAGATTAATGGCGAATGTGGCCGTGAGATACTAGAATTTTCAGATAATAAAACAGTATCAGAAACATTATATGTTGATTTCGATTGTTCAAATGGTGTTGGAAATGAATATGACTGGTGGGTGGTTAAAGGGGGCCAATATGTTATTGGTTACCAAAATTCCGATGCTGGCAAGGTTATAACCATTAGTGGTAATGAGCTTACGGTGGATGCTCAGGAAGATTGGGGCTATATAAAATACTATAAGAAGGTAAAATAACCATGAAAAACACAGTAGTTGCAGTAATCTGCATTTTCATAGTATTATTTGCCTTAGCTAATCAGTGTGATAAATCAGTGCCAGACAATCCACAACCAACTGTGGAAAACAAATCTTATCCTATACCAACAAAAGCGGGTGCGTCCCCGCAGCAGGTCAATACTAATATGGAAGCCAATATATGTCAGATATGTAACAACCGTTTTACTGGCAGGGGATTTACAGAAGTATCAAATAGGCAATGGCATGAAACGAAAGAACCTTACCAAAGTTTTATATGCAGCTATGTATGTGGTATGCAGCATACCAAAAACTGGGCGATAAAATTGCAGAAGCTTCACAGCAATACATCTTCAATCCGACCCACGCAAGGACATCAAGTGACTAGTAATGAAAGCGAGTATGTAGATGAGCCTTGTGGTTTGTGTGGTGGCAGCGGTATAGAAAGTAACCGCTACGGTGATTCAAGGGTATGCATAATGTGTGATGGTACAGGAAAACGTAACAATTAATATATTAGATATGGCAAATAGTTCAAATAGTATCGGTATGAAACTCGTAATAGGGTTTGCAACCTCATGTTTAGCACTGGGTATGTTATCCCAATTTCAAGGTAAAAATTCGATTAGTGAAATCTCAGCTACAGATTTTACAATAGTTATAGCTGTTATTACAATATATATAGGTTTTATAGTTTTAAGAAATACCAACACCGAAAGGCAATATGTAATATTGACCATAATGAAATTTTGGTATAAGTTAGTTGGTCATCTTATAATAATGGTTACAATATTATATAGTCTTATCTATCTCAACAATACAATAAACTATATAACTAAAGACATTTTGAAGACCTACAAAGAGGTTGAGTTCTCCTCTAAACATTTTATCACTGTACTGTTAGGAGGTATTTCGGCAGGTATATTCTCTATTGGTTTTTCATATTTAATTAACATGACATTAGAAAAGAAACACTCACAGGAAAAATAACAGAAGTACTCCAACTACATAAAATTGATAAATAAGATCGATGCCAGTCGCATCGATCTTTTATTATATAGATACCTCACATCAAAACAGCACCCAGAACCAAAAGAACCAGGAAAACCAGGATTTATCTTGTGTATTGAAATCCAGGTGTTTACATTTGAACTTTCACTTTTAGTAATAAGTGAAATACAAGAAAAAGCGTAAGTGCTGTAATATCAATATCTTACCTTAAACGAAGAATTAACCCCTTTCACAAACGGTAAAAACCATATAAAAGTGAAAGTAAAAGCAAGGAATATGGCACTTAAAGGACAGAAGACAACAAGTGATTTTTTAGAGTGGAGTAAGATGCAATCACTGATATTAAAGTTGGAGCGGGACAATGATTTAAAGTTTGCATTACTGATTTCCACTGGCAGCTATATAGGGCTAAGGATTTCAGACCTGTTGCAATTAAAGTGGGAACAACTATTAAATCAGGATTATTTTACTATCGTTGAGAAAAAAACCAAAAAGACCCGCAAGATTACTATCAACGATGAACTACAGGTTATACTTAACCGCCTGCACAAGGCACTGGGTGCAGGTGAAGATGATTTTATGTTTGTAAACCGCTTTGGAGACAGACCGTTCAGCATACAATATGTAAATGCAAAGTTGAAAGAGATTTTTACTAAATATGGCATACGTGGCCAATACAGCAGCCACTTTATGCGCAAGACCCTTGGCCGCCGTGTATGGGAAATGAACAAATACAGCGACCAAGCCCTATTATTGCTATCGCAGCTCTTTAACCACACCTCGGTAAGTACTACAAAAATATATTTAGGCATACGGGAACAGGAAATAAGCAACCTATATTTAAGTGTATAGTTAAAGTTATGTTAAAAACAAAAGATATAGTACTACATTTACTATTGGAATCTAACAATCAATAGGTTACTATTTTGCAAGCTTTTTACACAAAATTCCACCCTTCCAACTATTGTTTTTTGTGTGTAGCTTTGCAAAAGAATTTCAATAAAGTAACTGTTCATTAGCAGTTTGTACCCACCCCTATACCCATAGGGTGGCGTTAGCAAGGGAATAGGGTCTGGGTAACTTTATTTCCTGCTACATAGAATAATCAAAATATCTCTCACACACTCTCTCTATTTTTAATTCGGTTAATAACCGAAGCAGGATAACTATTGCCAATTTTAAACTTTAATAGTAAAGAGAAATGGAGGGTGCTGAAGATCCTGAATAATAATAATTCCCGGTATAATCAATTATATCTAAGGATAAAAAAAACATTAAATGAAAACATATAACATACTAAATACTTGTACATTTTTAGATGATTTCTTTGAAGAAGATAATGACTACCTACGAGCTGAATTTTGGCGTATCGCTAAAGATTTAAATCTAAACATAAATTTGTTAACTAACAAACCTGAAAGAATCAGACAATTTTTGCCTGCAGATTGGGGGGATGGCTATTCAAATATTTGTATTGGAATAAAACTTAAAACGGATAGTGATAACTATAAAATTGATGTTCTTTCAAGTATTCCCATATCCAAACGAATGATATGTCTAGATTATAATAATATGGATATTCTAAATTTAAATGATTACAAAGAGATAATAAGAGAAAAATACAACTCTATATTAATTGATTATCCGATAGATGAAGATAGTATGGATGCACATTTGAAAGGAAGTGATTGTGTAATTTGGACTTTCAATAATGCTGAAGAAAACAAATTGGTAGACTTTGCAGGTAAATATAACTTTAAAATCAGCTGGGATTAAAAAGATGTTTAAGACATTATATATTTAACGGGGATTCTGATATTTCATTGATATGATTGAGGTTGTAATCAAATGGTTGAAAGTATTATAATTTCTGTTATTTATCGAGAATCTATCAATATTTAGTTGAAACGTAAGATAAGTGAACCAGATGTTCCGAAACTTTCTATCGAGCAAATAAGGGTATATGAAGGGTTTGAGAATTTATCAGACCCAGAAGCTGAGGAAGCTGTTGCCTCTATTTTACAACTAGCATTAATTTTATTTAATAACCAATTACTCCAACAAATATGAGCCTAGAAAAATTTAAAAAATTCAAGAAAGATAAATTAATATCGATAAATGAAAATAGAGAACTATGGGGGTATACACGAGTTAGCAGTAAAGATCAATCTACAAATTTTAGTTTAGCCGACCAAAATGATGATATTGAAAGGCTGTCACGTGAAAAGAATTTTGAAGTAACCAAAATGCTAGGTGGTACATATGAAAGTGCTAGTGGGGACTTTACACGCAAAGAATTTAGTAAGTTAATTGATGAGGTAAGAAGTGCTAAGAGAAAACCTTATGCAATCGCAATACGAACAATAAATCGTTTTTCGCGGAGCGGTGGTAACGCAATAGCTATAGTAAATGAACTAATAGAAAAATTGGGTGTTCATTTAATAGAAACATCAACTGGACTTTGTACCGATAATAAAGGTGATAAAATGGATGTGTTTAAGAAGCTGCTAGATGCAAGAAAAGAAAATTTGGACCGTCTTAAAGTTACCTTGCCAGGTATGAAAAAACTTTTAATTAGTGGAGGGTGGCTAGGTAAACCACCTCGTGGTTATACTTTAAGAGGTAAAAAAGTAACTGATAGTAGCAGAATTCAGGCACATCAAGAAATTTTAATTAATGATGAGGGTAAGCATCTTATTAAAGCTTGGAAGTGGAAGTTAGAAGGTGAAAGAGATTATGTTATACTTCAACGTTTAGATGTTTTAGGTATAAAAATGATTAAACAAAGTATGAGTGAGATGTGGGGGAAGCCATTCTACTGTGGTGTTAGTGTTAACGCTTTATTAGATGAGCCGGCCAAGGGTGAATGGACTCCAATGATTAGCAAAGCTGATTTTTTAAAGTTGCAAGATATAATCGACGGTGTCAAACCTGCATCAAATAAAGAATACTCTAAGAATAAAATTAGTGTTGATAGACCTCTAACAGGATTTCTAAAATGTGTTTGTGGTGCTCCACTCACAAGCTATGAGGTTAAAGCTAAATCTCTACACTATTATAAGTGCCAAAAGTGCAAAGACGTGAGTTTTAACGCTGTTACAACTAAGAAGTCAATTAATGAAGGTATTCATGCTCTATTTGAGAATTTATTGCTTAGATACGCTATAAAAGAGATATATATAGTGCCTCTAAAATTTCAACTTGACATAATCTTTGATGATATGAATCGTGAAGGTTTAGATGAGGTGGCGGCACTAGAAAAACAAATTACAGCTGTCAGAATTAAACAACAAAGATTAGAAAGCCTTTATATTGAGAATCCTGATTTTGAACATGAAGTTTATAATCGTCGCAAGAAAGAATACAAAGAAGAATTTAGTGGCGTAACTAACCAGCTTGAAATCGCCAGCAGAAAAATATCTAACCACAAAAATCATATTGATAGTGTCTTGAAAACTGTTCACAACATAAGTAAAATATGGGCTTCAGGTGATATTGACAACAAATTACGTGTTCAGAAACTGGTATTTCCTGAGGGATTGTCCATAGAGCCAAAAAGTAGGCGATATCTAACTACAAAAGTTAATAGCGTTTTTTCGTTAGCATCAGTGTTTACAGGGGTTGACGAATTTGATAAAAACAAAAAACCCACCAGTATTACTGATGGGTCATGCATAGTAGCGGGAACAGGACTCGAACCTGTGACCTTCGGGTTATGAGCCCGACGAGCTGCCTACTGCTCTATCCCGCGTTGTTTCGAGTGCAAATATACAACCTTTATTGAGTTAAGCAAGCATAATTTAAAAAAAATATTCAAATAAAAAGTTTGCAGCGGCGATCTTCTTACATAAGTGCCACTGTGGGCAGCTATGAACTAGTAACTTATATGTGCATTAGCTGTTAATAAAAAATATTATTTCAATAATAAGAGGAGCCATAAAAAACCTTCAGGCAGATGCGCTAAATGTTTGTAATATTTAATTTGAAAGTTCTATTGCTTTACATAAATGAATTCCACTTCCTGCTCTTCATCTTTTTGAATCATGTGCAACTGTTTATCTTTAAAAAAAGCTTTAACCTCATCGGTAGCACCTTCAGGATTGCTAATGGCAATAAACTGGTCTGCTCCTTTAGTGGTAACGGTAAAAGTACCTTTATCTTCCTCTCCTCCCATCGTCTGCTTAATGTTGTTGCCCTCTATATACGTACGGGCACTTTGAAACCCCTCAATATTTTCCAGCATTCCCAGTTTAATTTGTTCACGGGCAATTTCCGGATATTTTGCTTCCAGTTCTTTGCTAAAGGTAACGTCCTCTTTGGCCACATCCAGGTAAATACCTTCTACGCTAAAACCTGCTAACTTCCAGGTACCCTGTATATCTTTTTGAGTTAACTTTTGTGCCGATGCCGAAATTGCAAAGCTACATGCTACAAATAAAAATGTTATTTTTTTAATTGTCATAAATTTGATTTTAACGCTAATGTATTAAATATATATTGCAGTAAAAAATAATCCCCCCGGGTTTCCGGAGGGATTATGATATTAACTTATTTAAACCTATTGGATAACAACTTTGTGATTCGTTGTTATACCGTTTGAAGTTACAGTAACCATATAAAGTCCTTTTGAAGAGCTAGAGAAATCTACAACATCATTGTTATTTATAGTTTTACTCAGTACCATTTCTCCTAGTACATTAAAAACCGCTATGTTTGCTGTAGCTGTACCAAACGAAATATGGAAACGGCCATTAGCAGGATTAGGGTATAATATTACATTTTGAGAAATGGTGTTACCATTAATAACAGCAAGCGCTTTTCTTGCAGCAGGAGCCTGGTAACAATTGTAAGTAACATTATCTATAATAGTTCTGTTACCGCTGTTTACAATTCTTACAGTAGCATTACCGGCTACATTTACCACTTGGCTAAATACGGTAGGCGTATCTAACGATACGGTAATATCGCCACCAATTTGCACATCATTAACATAAACCTTGAGAGTAGAGTTACCCGTAAAGATACGTGCATAGCTAAAAGATAATGTATCTATACCACCTGTAATAAGCGTAGTATTTGTAACATATCCTGTTCTTAAAGTAATTGCTTTACTACCGCCAAGTAACTGATCATTTCTAGAGTCTGTAGCGGTCCAGCGTATGTCATTGTCGCCTGTCCAGGTTTTTGTACTATATGCCGTGGTGGCACTTCCTGTGTTTGTAAATGTTTCTGTACCTCCGGCACAAACTACTTCAGTTGTAATAACTTCGGTAACTGTTGGGCTAATCGCAAAAACAGGGCCATCAAAGCAATCAGTGTCATTGTAAGGATATACGGTTAAAGTATAATTTGTACCAGCATCAAGGGCCGATAATAAAAATTGCGAATCGCTACCTACATAAGTCACAAAACCATCTCCAAGAGTATCGCCTATAGCATAGTTTAACCCATTTACAGGAACGGCAGGGCTGCCAGTAGTGCTTAAGATAGCAATATACCCGCTAGCGTCAGTTGCAGTAAATTCTACACTGGCACTGTCAGATGTTACATCGCTAATATTAACGTTGCCGGTTACAGGTGCTACGCATTGTGCCTGTGCGATAGCACTAAGGTTAACTGTGCATGAAGCCTCATCTAAATCGTTACTTTCAATAGTAAGAGTTGCAGGGTAACTTCCGGCAGTTGCAGCGTTAAAGCGCACAACAACTTGTTGCGTAGCAAGAGAATCTACGCTAAAAGGTGTCGCTGCCGGAGTAACAATACTATAGTTTAACGTATCGCTTAGTGTTAGGTTTTGTACATTTAAGGCAGTCAGCCCAAGGTTACGGATATTAAAGTTAGTCTCTGCAAGCGAGTCTATGCGTACGGTGCCAAAGTTAAGAGCAAGATCGCCACATGCTTTAGGTGCAAGTGCATTGTCTAACAACTGTAGTTCCTGGTTAGCAGGAACAGTATAGCAACCCCAGGATATATCATCTACAACCGTTCTATTATCGCTGTTTTGAATTGATATTGTAACGGGGCCATCAATATTGATAGGCTGAGAGTACTGGGTAACCGTTGTAAGGCTTACAGTAACATCGTCGCCATATTGTACACCATTTAACAAAACTTTCAATGTTGAATTTCCTGTAAATGCCCTTTTGTAATTAAATGTTAGCGTGTCTATACCACCAGAAACAGGTACTGTATTAGTTAGCCTGCCTTGTCTTAAAGTTATAGCATCGCCGGTTAAATCCTGGTCAGTTCTTGCGTCTGTAGCGCTCCAGGTAATGTTATTATCGCCCGTCCACGTTCTTGTAGTATAGTTACTTTGGTTTGCGCCAAGGTTAGTAAAAGTTTCAGATCCTCCAATGCATGGTGCTTTTAAAGTTGTAAAACCGGTGCTTAAGGTATCCTGAGTAAAATAAGCCGGCCCACCTGTACACTCTGTAACATTATAAGGGTAAACAAAAACATTGTAATTTGTTACTTCATCTAAATCAGAAAGCGTAAACGCAGACTGTCCTCCGTTATAGGCTACAATTCCTCCGCCAATAGAATCGCCAACGCTATAATTTACGGCATCTGTAGGTGCCTCAGATAGTGAAGACGCAGTTGTAATTATTGCAAGATAATTATCAGCTGTAATATTTGTATTAGTGATCGTAGCCGATGACGCTGTTATACTATCTGCAGCTACAAGTGCACTTTCTGCGATTGGCGCGGCACATGTGTTAAGGCCTGTGCCTGTAAGGTTAACAACGCATGTAGCCTCGTCTGCATCATTACTATTAATAATAAGTGTGCCGGTTTTTGCTCCCGCTATTGCAGCATCAAAACGCACTACAACTGTTGATGCGCCTGAAGGAGCTACAGTGAAATTGCCAGTAGGAGATACAATTGAAAAATCATCGGTGTTGCTTAGGGTAAGAGAGCTTACATCAAGATTGGTGTTGCCAGTGTTTTTAATGTTAAAAACTACATCATTATAAGCACTAACATTTTGAGATCCGAAATTGATTGTAAAACCTCCACAAGCCTGATTAACATTTGTAGTGTTAGTAAGCTGAAGTTCAGGGCCTGTAACTGGGTTGCTAAAGCATGTCCACGTTAAATCGTCAACAATAATTCGGTTGCCACTGTTTCTAAGCTCGATAACTACATTACCAGGTACATTTATTGCCTGTGTAAATGTTGTAGAGGCATCAGATGATACAGAGATATCAGCACCATACTGTAAACCGTTAACAAAAAGTTTTAAGGTCGAGTTACCGGTAAATACTCGTTTATAGTTAAAACTAACAGTACCTGCGCCACCAGTTATTGCTGATGTATTTTTTAATACACTTGTTCTTAATGCAACAGCGTCGCCATTAAGATCTTGATCTGTTCTAGCGTCGGTGGCGCTCCACCTAACGCCGTCATTGCCTGTCCATGTTCTCGTGGCGTAAGAGCTTGCACTGCTGCCCAAATTAGAAAATGTTTCAGATCCACCTCCTGAGCAATCAAACGCGGGAGTATTGTTAAAAGGAATAACCGACGTAAAATCAGTTTTAGCTGCAAGGAGCATGCTACCAAAAGCCATGCTGGCTAATGCGAGGAAGAGTCGTTTTTTTAACATGATAGAAAATTTAAAAATTGTTGATTTGGTTGTAAAAGCTTAATTTCCTGCAGGGTTATAAAACTTCGATACATCAAATTTATATTTAATATTTTCAATGAAAAGGTTTTTTGAGATATGATAATGTAATCAAAAAGTTATGTAACTATCTATATTTTAGATTTTTGTATTTATTATTGTGAATTAGATTTAAATATCGATTTAAGATGTTAACAAATAGTTTATGATACATTTTAAAACATTTCGGGTACCGTATATATCTACTATCAGCATTTTTAATTTTTTTATGATTCAATAGACAGGTCGTGTTTTTAAAACAAAATTCTTACAACATTATACGTTGTTTTATAGGCTGACATATTTTTATATTACCTTTGAGGTATGAAAAAGAATGGTGATATAATAGTTATCGAGGATGATATTGACGACAGAGAAATTCTTATAGAAGCCTTTGAACAGGTTATGGCCGAAAATAACTATAGTAATAAATTAGTAGTGCTTGAGGATAGTGCTATAGTTATCGACTATCTTAAGGAAACTGCTTCAGACCCTTTTCTATTAATGTCAGATATTAATATGCCAAAGCTTGATGGCTTTACACTACGCGATCGCATATACAATGACCCTCAGCTAAAAGATCGTTGCGTGCCATACATATTTTTAACTACATCCGGTGATAATGAAAAATATATACAAAAGGCGTATCAAATGTCAATACAAGGATTTTTTGCGAAACCTGTTAGTTTTATAGGATATAAACAGTTGATAACAGAAATTTTAGCCTACTGGAAAATGTGTAAAACTCCATAAGAGTATTGATTAAATATAATAGAAAGCCACCGCAATTGCGGTGGCTTTCTATTGACATAAGTTAAATACCAATACTGTAAGAAAGATAGTACTAAGTTAAATAATTAATTAAATATTGATGTAAAATTGGTTAGCTTGTGGTTATTTTAACCTTTTATTAACCTATAGCAAATGAGTTAAATTGTTCTTTTGTGCCATGTTATAAATGCATTGCATTATATTATAACGATTTCGTTCTATATATTTTTAGCTTTGTATCTGTCTTAAAATTAATTATTTATGTGGGTAGTAACCGTTTTTGTTACAGTTATGTTGGTTTTTGCGCTATACTTTATTAAGGTGATAGTGCAACGTAATATGGGCGTAATTCAAACAAAACCGCGTAATTATAATTTAACTAAAATTTTACGTTCGCTGTTTCTAGGTTAAATTTTCCATTCTTAATTATTAGTGTATAACCTGTACATCATCTGATAGCTTTATTACTTGAATCTAATTAGCAACGATACACTAATTGAGTACCTACTTTGGCGAAAAATGATGTACGTGTAAATTAAATTCTATCTGCAGGAAGCTGCTGTAGCCGAAACAGCCAGTTTTATAATGTAGGGAGAAGTCAAAAATCGTTTATCTAACATCTTAAATTTTTTAGATATATAAACCCAGGGCATTAGCCTTTTTTTATTGGTATAACTTATGGTATATTAGTAGCATTACAAAAATGGCCATGATAAAAACGCTACTCAAATTTTATATTCTTTTTGCGCTATTACTAACGGGTAATATGCTTTACCCGCAAAAAGGAGTAAACCTTAATAAAGGTGGTACTAAACAAAAGCATTATTATACAGTTATACCTTATAGAGAAGTTAAAAGTAAAGTAATTGTACAATGCAGTATTAATGGCAAGCCTTACAATTTTTTTGTAGATACCGGTGCTGCTATGAGTATTACTTCTAAAGTATTTAAAGAGTTACAGCCTGATATTATTGGCACGGTATTAATGAACGATCAGGCCGGTATAGTAGATAGCATACAAGTTGCCAATTTAAATGATATAACCCTTGGCAATGTTACGTTTAGCGATATACCTACAGCGGTGGTTAAAGATTCGGAAATTTTTGAATGTTTTGGTGTCGATGGGCTTATAGGCAGCAATTTGCTTCGCAACTCGATTATACAATTTTCAGCTCAAACACATACCGTTATAATAACCGATGATGCAAAAAAGCTAAATTTAAAGCGAAAGTATGCTTCCCGCATGGAGTTAAGTACTGTACAAAGCAATCCTTTCATTAGGATTGAAGCTATAAATGGCAATACAACCGCGACAGACAATTTGTTGTTTGATTCTGGTATGGATGGTTTTTATGACCTGAATACTAATTCATTTCAAAAGGCTACTGAGCATATTAAGCTTTTTGAAGTTCTCTCTAAGGCTAATGGTAGTTTTACATGGGGTTTAAGCGGTTTCCCAGCGGCTCAGGATTATTATAAGGTTTTTGTGCCACAAATTAAAATAAATAACGCAACATTTAAAAATATAACTATCGAAACTACTTATGGTAGTTCTCGAATTGGTGCCGGCTTATTCGATTACGGATTAGTAACGCTCGACTACAAAAACAAAAAGTTTTATTTTGAACCTTTTGCAGATACCAACTTTGACTTACAAATGGATGACTGGCCTTTTTCCTTTAGCGTAAAGGATAATGAGCTGGTCGTGGGCATTGTATGGGGCGAACTCTGGAGGCAGGTTATTATTCCCGGTGATGAAATTGTAGAATTTAACGGCAAAGTATATAAGGATGCCGATTTTTGTAGTATAATCACAAGCAGCAATAAAACATAAAATACCAGAGCAAAATTGGTTTTAAAAGATGCTGCAACCGGCGAAATCAAAGAAATTGAAGTTTATAAAGAGTAAGCTTAGAGTCTTTCAAATAAAGCATACAAAAAAGCGGCAAAGAATTCCTTAGCCGCTTTTTTGTATTAAAAATGCTGAGGTTATAAAATCAGCATAGCATCGCCATAAGTGTAAAAACGGTATCCTTCTTTTATAGCTTCGTCATACGCCTGGCGCATAAGGTCGTGGCCCATAAACGCAGAGATCATCATTAATAAAGTAGACTTTGGTGTATGGAAGTTAGTAATCATACAATCAGCAACACTAAAATCATACGGAGGGAAGATAAACTTATTCGTCCACCCAGTGTAAGGGTTAAGTGTTCTGGCGGATGATACAGAGCTTTCCATAGCGCGCATACTGGTAGTACCAACGGCACAAATTTTATGTTTCTTAACCTTCGCACTATTTACAATGTCGCAGGCTTTCTGATCGATAATAAGCTCTTCAGAGTCCATTTTATGTTTAGAAAGGTCTTCAACCTCAACAGGGTTAAAAGTACCTAAACCTACGTGTAAAGTAATTTCGGCAAAATCAACACCTTTAATCTCTAAACGCTTAAGCAAGTGTTTAGAAAAGTGAAGACCTGCAGTAGGGGCTGCAACGGCCCCTTCATTTTTAGCATAAATAGTTTGGTAACGTTCTGCATCTTCAGGTGTTACTTCACGGTTTATGTATTTAGGTATCGGGGTCTCGCCAAGTTCTGTAAGCTTGTTACGAAACTCTTCGTATGAGCCGTCGTATAAAAAGCGAAGCGTTCTTCCACGAGATGTAGTGTTATCAATAACCTCAGCAACTAACGAGTCGTCATCGCCAAAATAAAGTTTATTACCAATACGTATTTTACGTGCAGGGTCTACTAAAACGTCCCAAAGACGCTGTTCAGAATTAAGTTCTCTTAACAAAAACACCTCTATACGCGCTCCTGTTTTTTCTTTATTACCATAAAGGCGTGCCGGAAAAACTTTGGTATTATTAAGTACCATTACGTCGCCTTCCTCAAAATAGTCTATAACATCCCTAAAAAGCTTGTGCTCTATAGTCTTGGTTTTACGGTTAATAACCATAAGTTTCGACTCGTCCCTGTTTTCAGATGGGTATTCTGCAAGAAGCTCCTTTGGCAGGTTGAAATTGAAGTTTGATAATTTCATATATACTTTTAATTGGCTGCAAATATACTACTGTGAGACAGGCGTTGTCAAGTGTTTTGCGATATATTTATAATTAATATTGATATTCAGTAATTTATAGCCTATTTACGCTAAAATTTAGTACCCGCAAATCATCCCAAAACGTAGGGAACGATTTAGATACTACACCTGCATCATTAATAATAACAGGTGTTTTAATGGCAAGAGGAGCAAATGCCATAGCCATACGATGGTCATTATAAGTATCTACAGCAACGGCTCCAGCCGGAGGATTGAATCCTGCCTGCAAGCTCAAACTATCATTGGTGACCGAAATTGCAGCGCCAAACTTATTTAATTCGGTTTTTAAAGCTTGCAGGCGGTCAGTCTCCTTAATTTTTAAGGTGTGCAGGCCCGTTAGTTGGCAACCTATGCCTAAGCCGAAACAACTTACTGCAATAGTTTGGGCGATATCCGGAGTGTTGTTTAATTCCGCCATTAATGTTTGAGGATTAAAGTCTAGTCTTGTTAATGTTATCGAATTCCCATTAAAACTTGTCTGAACTCCCAGCTCTTCATAAATTGTAGCCAAAGCGCTATCACCCTGAAGGCTATTAACTTTGTATGATGATAAAACAATTTGAGTACCTACATCTGCCAGTGCTACTATAGAATAAAAATAAGAAGCTGAACTCCAGTCACTTTCAACTGTAATTTCAGATTTCAGATTTAAGATTTTAGATTGCTGGTTGCCGATTGCCGGTTTAACTTTAATCACATTTCCTTCGAAACTATTTGCAATGCCAACCTCTGTCAGCAGAGCAAGCGTCATTTTTATGTAGGGGACTGATGTAAGTTCACCCTCTAATACTATCTCAAGCCCATTTTTTAATTTGCCTGCAATAAGTAATAAGGCTGTTATGTACTGGCTGCTCACTCCGGCGTTAATAGTAACTTTATTTACGGTCAATTTTTTTCCGGAAATTTTTAGTGGAGGATAACCCTCGTTACCTAAATAATCTATTTGGGCGCCAAGGCTGCGCAGTGCATCTACTAAAACACCTATAGGGCGCTCCGTCATGCGTTGCGAACCGGTTAAGGTAATTTCTCTGCCATTTTGTATTGCAAAGTAAGCGGTTAAAAAGCGCATAGCAGTACCGGCATGATGTATGTCTATAACATCGCCGGTATTGGCAAGCGCAGTTTGCATAGCAATGCTATCATCCGACTGTGATATATTGGTTATTGCAATCCCCGGATACAAAGCCTGTAAAAGCAGTAACCTATTGGTTTCACTTTTAGATCCTGTAATGGTTACGTGTCCTGATTTTACAGCGCCGTATAATTGTAATTTGATATTCATATTAACGGCATTGCGATAGGTTCTGCTTTTCTTTTTTAGCTGCGGCGGCTCGTTGCCTAAATTTCTGAAAGATAAACACATCGGCAAATGCCAATAGTACCGACCATATTGCTATAAATACCCACTTATTCTCGATACCCCAACCTATAAAAAGCTCGATTATAACGGCTATCGTAAAGTAAATAGCAACAGCCGTTACAAGGTTTATTATTTTTTTGTTCACAACAAGTAATTTTGTCAAAAATACAAAATTACTTTAGCTTATCATTATTATGATGGCGGTCGTGGTCACGCTTCGATTTTAAGTCCATTTTTTTATCGAAAGCTTCTTGTAAATTTATGCCGGTTTGATTAGCCAGGCACAGTACTACAAAAACAACATCAGCAAGTTCTTCGCCCAAGTCTTTATTTTTATCACTTTCTTTTTCGCTTTGCTCCCCGTAACGGCGGGCAATAATACGGGCAACTTCACCAACTTCCTCAGTAAGTTGCGCCATATTGGTAAGCTCATTAAAGTAGCGAACACCATGCTCTTTAATCCATGTGTCTACATCAAGTTGTGCATTTTGTATGTTCATGCCTATTGTTTTTTAAGTACAATTTTCTCGTTTTGCTTTTCTATCACTTTTTGGAAAAAACCTTTTAAGGTTTCATAATAGTCAGGCGATATATTCGCATAATTTAAATCAAGCGATATACTTGCCTGTATTTGCTTACCATTGTTGGCAAGCATGTATTTAAAACTACCAATATTTTGTTCCATAGCTAAAGACATAGATTGTGGCATCGACTCTACAACATAACCATCTGGCAGGGTAAGGGTTACCATATATTTATCCTGATGCGGAAATACAAAATCGATAGGATATTCTCTTTTTTCCTGTTTAAACGGATTTTCAGAAGGCGTTAGAAATAATAATGGAGTTATGTACATTTTATCTCCAATAACATCAGCAATACTATTATGTGTAAAGCTGTACTCTTCCATTATCGGCTTAGAAAGTTCTTTTACGTTTGTTACCTTATGGTTAGCAATGTCGATACCTTTATAATTCCCTTCAAGCTTTTCTAAATAACTTTCTTCGCTTAATCCCGAATAGTTTTCCCTAAAGTTATATGCATTATAATCGCTGTAGATATCGCGAGCAGTACCGGTTGCTTTACCAAGGCCGTCTAATTGTACCATTAGGTTAACCTGCTCTTTAGATATGGTTTGAGGAGTAAGGTCTACCGCTGCAGATGTGCCATCATTACGTATAACTCTACCATCCAGTTTATTGCTCTTGATGGTAATATGTTTGGCATAGCCGATTTTGATGTAGCATCAAGCAGCACTGTTTTATTATCTAATTCAACAGAGGCTATTACGTAGTTAAAAGCAGTACGGTTAGCAAACAATGCAATTTTATTAGATCGTGTGCTTACCAGCACCGGGTTAGCATCCAGCTTTGCATAGCGCAGCATGGCGGTAAGCATAAGGTTAATCTCGGCAGCATTACCTACTTTATTAGTGTAGGCTTTTTTAACGCCATCATCGCAGGTGTAGCCAAAGTTTTGGTTCCAGTTCATTCGGCTTTTCACATAGCTAAAAATAGCTGCCGTTTTTTCAGCAGGTGTGTTTAAGCCCGAAAGTAATGCCTGAATATCATCTTCAAAGTATCCGGTTTTTTTAAGCTCCGGACCAAAGCCGTCGTATTTATAAATGGTGTTGGTAACATCTTCCCAATTGCTTGAATATGTTTTTACAGGCTGGTTAGGGTATTTTACAATTGATAATTCATGCTCTACACTGGCAGAATAATTATTGATGTTATTTACGTAACGCTCAGATTTCATGGCAGGAAGATTCTCTAAACTGTAGGTAACTTTATTTTCTAAATAGTCAGTTTTATCTGTAGAAAACGTAACCTTTGTTACTATAGCACCACCTTCTCGCTCTTTACTTGTTGTAACAATCGATCTGTTGGTAGATGTTCGTGCAACTTTAGGAGAATAATATCCTCTAAAGTTAGGGTTGAAAATATAATATTCCGGAATTCGGGTAGTATATTCTGAGTGCTTTACAGGAACCGTTTCCTGAAATTTCCAGTCGGGTAAAACGTGTATAAACGGAGATATTATAGTGTACTGAAACTCTACAATGCTACCCTCTTTAACATCGGGCATCATTATTTTTTTCTGTTTCCAGTACTTATTAGTTTGCTCTGTAAATTCGCCCTCACTTTTTAATTTGGTTTTTTTAATTGCGCCATTAACAAGATTGTAGGTTACGGCTTTTTTAAACGTTACATTTTCACGGTCGGTTTCAGAGCTGTAAAAGGCAACAATTTTATTAGCCCAATCGTAACCATCTTTTGTGTAAATTTTAATTTTCATTGCTACTTCCGTAACGAGATTAAATCCATCTCGTTCCGAGTAATTCATAGACGACTCTCCCTTACTAAATAAAATTACCGCCGGTGCAGATGGGTCTGTCGCAAATGTTTTTTCCTCTAATTCTGCGACAGTAACTTCGCCCAGTTCATATTTTTGGGCTTGTGCAGATAATCCCGTTAATAAAAATAGGCTTAGTAGTTGAATTAATTTATTCATATTGGTTTTGGTTGGTTTTGTATTAAGCTTTTACAAGCACTATTTTTTCGGTTTGCTTTTCGATCATTTTCTGGAAGAAGTCCTTCAACGTTTTATAATAATCTGCAGATATGCTGCTATAATTAATTTCGAACACCATAGATATTTGAATGTGTGTATCTTGTGCCGAAATGTTGTATTTAAAGCTGCCTATATTTTGCTCCATACCTATTGCGATAGGTTTAGGGAACGACTCTACTTTATAGCCGGGAGGTATTTTGATAATTATAGAATATTTATCTTGCTTAGGGTAAACAAAGTTTACAGGATATTCTCGAGCTTCTTGCTTAAACGGATTAACCGTGTAAGTAAAAAAAAGCGTTGGGTTAAAATATATTTTACCCCCAATAACATCTGAAACCATGTTGTGGGTAAAATTATAGTCTTCAATTAATGGTTTTGAGGCATCTTTTTTATTCGTCACCTTGTAATCGCTTATGCTTATGCCTTTATGCGTCTTTTCAAGTTCTTCTAAATAAGAGTCTTCATTCATGTCGGCATAACTTTCTCTGAAGATAAATGCGCGAAAATCCAGATATTGGTCACGCACTTTTCCGGTAAGGGTGCCATTAGGGGCTATTTCGGCCATAATATTAATAACCTCTCTTGAATTTGATGTAGGCATTAAGTCAACTTCCTCGGTATCGCCATTACGCTTAATAAGCCGTCCCTGCCAGTTTAGTACCCTAATAGGCATAACATTAGGTTGAGCATATTTGCTTGTTGCATCTAGCAATAAGGTTTTTCCATCTATTTTTACCGCTGCAATTACATAATTGTAAGCATACCTGGTAGGAAATATAGCCACACCATTTGCTCGTGTACTTACCAAAACAGGATTAGCATCCAGCCCTGCGTAGCGCAGCATGGCTGTAAGCATTAGGTTAATCTCTGCGGCGTTACCTACTTTAGATTCATAAGCTTTTTTTACACCCACATCGCATACGTAACTGTTTTCGCTATTCCAGTTCATGTGGGCTTTTACATAATCAAAAATGGCATTCGCCTTTTCTATAGCCGTTGCAGTTTTGGGTATGAGCGGATCTATTGCCTGCTCAAAGTATGAATTGTAACGTAACTCACGCCCAAATTTTTCATGCTCATAAATTTTCCGTGCAACCATTTTCCAGTCGGTGGCATAATATTCCGGCTGCTGGTTAGGCATGGCAATAGCGGCAAGCTCGTGCTTAACCATACTGGTGTAATTATCTATATTACTAACATAAGCCTCATCTTTAATAGGTTTTATATTAGTTGCCATATAATTAATATACTTATCATCAGTCTGCGTAGCCCTGTTATAAACATTCTGACTTTCTGATGCCCTTATATTAATATAGCCTACAGTATATACATTATAGTAAAAGTATTTGGGGATCCATACATCATACCGCACATCGTTAACGGGTATATTGTATTGAAAATAAAAATCACGCAGCTCGCCGAAATAAGGTGTGCGTATGGTATACTTGTATTCTACTACGCTACCCTCCCTAACGTTGGGCAGGTTTATTTTTTTACGTGTATAATCTTCCTGAAGTTGCTCCTCAAATTCAGCACCTTTTTGCAGCGCGGTTTTTTCTAAAGTACCTCCTACCAAATTATAGGTATTTGCTTCAGAAAAGCTTCCTCTTGCTTTTTTATTGCCCGAATAATAATCTATATGAGGGTTGGCATAGTCGTACCCGTCTTTTTTGTAAATTTTTATACGGTTGTATACCTCGGTAACCATTACCCAATAATTGTCTACAAGTTCATACCAGGTTTTGCCGTATTTATATAAATAAGCCGCGCTGGCAGTGCTATCCTGAGGATGCATTATTTGAGATAACTCTGCAACGGTTACTCTTGGTGGAGAGGGTGTTGTAAGTTTGTCCTGTGCGTTACTGTAAAATCCAACAGTTAATAAGGCAAATAATAGTAATTTGTTTAGCATTAGTTGTTTTTTACAAGTACAATTTTAGCATTATCATTACGGGCAACTTTCTCTCTAAACTGCCTGTAATTTTCATATTCACTGCTGGCGTAAAGACCCTCATTTACCTGTAATGATCGTTTAAATATCATTTTAGTTGGGCTTATTACCTCATATTGCGTTTTGTATTCGCCAAACTTATCAGTAATAGTAACATTTTCTGGTTTAGCTTCCATAGTAAAACCAGTAGGCAGATTAATGGTTATTTCATCCTCATCATAATAACCGGTTGAAATTTCAAAAGGCATTTTACGGTTGCGGTAGCGTTGCGGAATCATACTGGACTGGTTAAAAGCGTTAACGGCAAACATAACCCTATTACCGCTTTTGTTACAGTAGCCTTCAGCTTCCAGATTAATGTCTTCAGTAAAGATTTGATTATCGCTATTGTTTTGTAAACCCGTCTTTTTAAGCTTAATGTTATTTATATTGCTAAAGCGCGATTTATATGTTTTATCTAATTCTTCCGGCGATTCACGTTCTAAATGATAAGCGCGGTCATACTGTATACCTTTAGATACAATTTGCAGCCCGCCACTAATTGCACCTGCCTCGCTTATGGTGTAATTACCTTTGCTCAGCTGGCTATTGCCTTTAGTATCATATACATGGGTGCGTACAATTTCTCCTTTTTCCGGTTTTACAAGCAATGCCATTCTATTATCTGTAAAATCACCCTGGAAACCAAATGGCGCAGTCTGGCTGGTGCATTCTAACCATACCAATTGCCCATTATGCGGAATTGCCAATACTGCGTGGTTACCCTGCATACTCACAAAATCTTCGCGAATATCCTGTTGTCTTCTATCACCGTAAATAATGGCGTAGTAGGAGTCTACACCAACAACTTTAAGCAGTGCACGGGTATAATTGCTTAATGCTTTACAATCGCCGTAACCCAAACGGTCTACATCTTTAGCTAGCATAGGTTTCCAGCCACCTATACCAAGCTGAATGCTTATATAACGCGTTTTATTCTGAACGTACTGATATACTATTTTTGCTTTTTTAAGCGGATCTGTTTCTGTGCTTACAAGTGCCTTTATTTTATTTTGGGTTTCGACAGGTAAATCATCTGTACCGGTTAAAAGGTTATTGTATACCCAGGCGCCAAAAGCTTCCCAACTGTGTGCTTCGCCATCAACACCTTCTAAATGAAACTTTTCTAAACCAAAAAGTACATGCGGGCGTACTTTGTTAAACGATGGAGAATAATCTTCGCTACGTTGCGCAGCGATATTTTCGGCAGACAGAGATAAGGTAGTACTTGTCTGCACTTTATTAAGGGGCACCTCTCCAAAATTATAATCTTTAAATTTAAAGCCGAGATCTGCAGGGTAGGTAATGTTGTAAAGCGATTTCTCGGTACTTACAAACGTGCCTTCTACAGGAAGCCATCTAGGTATAAATGCCGTGTTAGAAGTTTCTGTTTCGCTGGTATAAACTATCGTGTAAGGATATTGTGTAGGAGTGTAGTCCAGATACAATAGCTTATTATCTGTGATAGAAGAACCTTCAGAAACCGCCTGCTCTTTAAAATCTTTGCGTTTTATTTTTTTAATCGGCATTCCAAACGCATCGTAAATAACCGCTTCGATTGACCGAACTGAAGTAGACTTATCAAAATATTCTGTCGCATCCATGTAACCTAAACCTTTTTCATTCAGTACAGTAACCACGCGTGTCTTTTTTGCAGACATTGATTTTCTGGAAGCAATAGTAATATCGGTTTGGTCTAAGCGAATAACAGCATTGGCATTCTCGGTAAGCCCGTCATGAATGGTGGCGATACTGTAATTTTGTTGCGCGAATGCAGGTAGCGTAAATAGCGCCACAAGTAAAAAGGTGATTCTTAAAGGCATGTTAAAATTGTTGGTTCGCCAAAAGTAATTTATTTTAGCAGAAACAAAAATTTTATTCTTTTAATTTAGTGTCAATAATTATGGTAACAGGTCCGTCATTAAGTAAAGCTACTTTCATATCGGCACCAAAGCGCCCTGTTTGTACAGGCTTTCCTAAATCAGCTTGCATTGTTTTTACAAAAGATTCGTACAGCGGAACAGCAACATCCGGCCTTGCAGCTTTAATGTAAGATGGTCGGTTGCCTTTTTTAGTTAATGCATGTAGTGTAAACTGGCTTACAATAATAATATCGCCATTGATATCTTTAACTGATAAATTCATTACATCATCAGCATCGCCAAAAATTCTGAGTTTTGTTATTTTTGAAGATAGCCATTCTATATCTTCCTGAGTGTCGGCATCTTCGATACCTACCAATATTAATAAGCCGGCTTTAATGCTAGCAACATTTTCATTATCAATAGTGACAGATGCTTCGCTAACCCGTTGTAAAACTGCTCTCATTATTATTCAAGATCAGTATTTTTACCTTCACCATATATATCGGTACGGTAATGCTCATCTTCACCTTCCAGCATTTGCAGGTAGCTTTTATAACGCGACCAAGCTATCTCATCTTTATCTAATGCGGCCTTAATAGCACAATGTGGTTCATCTTTATGCAGGCAGTTATGGTATTTACATTGATCTTTAATAGCAAAAAACTCCGGAAAATAATGGCCTATCTCGGCTTTTTCCATATCAACCATGCCAAAACCGCGAATACCCGGCGTGTCAATAATTTTAGCACCAAAATCAAGGTCAAACATCTCTGCAAAAGTGGTTGTATGCTGCCCCTGGCTGTGCTGTTCAGATATTTTTTTAGTCTTTAAATTAAATTCGGGCTGAATGGTATTTACTAATGTGCTTTTACCCACACCCGAATGCCCGGAGAACATACTCACGTTATCTTTCATCTCGGCTTTTAAATCTTCAATACCAATAAGCGATTCAGATGACACTTTTAATGATTTGTAACCAATGCGGCTGTATATAAATTCCAAGTACAATTGCTCATCGCTGGTAGCTTCATCGTACGTATCTATTTTATTAAAAACAATAATAGCGGTAATGCCGTAAGCTTCGGCAGTAACTAAAAATCGATCGATAAAGCTTGTAGTAGTAGGAGGGTTGCCAATAGTAACCAATAAAAAAAGCTTGTCGATATTACTCGCAATAATATGCATTTGCTTAGATAGGTTAACCGATTTACGCACAATATAGTTTTCGCGCTCCTGTATATTGGTTATAATACCGGTAGTGGTATCGGTAGTTTCTTCAAGGTCGAAATCAACAACATCACCCACGGCAACCGGGTTGGTGCTCTTAATGCCTTTCATACGCAGCTTGCCCTTAATACGGCATTCGTACGCAGTGCCTTCATCTGTTTTAACAGTGTACCAGCTCCCTGTAGATTTATATACCAATCCTGTCATACCGCAAAGATAATAATCTATGCAAATATGCGCTTCACAAATGATTAATAAAAAAGGCTGGCTTTACAGCCAACCTTTAATTAATTAAATATTTTACTATTGATATTTATAACCAATTCCTTTTTTAATTTGTTGAGACCCTCCCAATTCGTTGGAATACGCTCCTACTGTTGATTTATCTGCCGTCATTAATATAAAGGGATAACCTTTTTCGGCAGCATCCATCTTAAGTTTTTTTTCAGCCTTTAAGTCGCCAGTATTTCCGGTATGGTAATTAATAAGGCCGGTTTTACCTCTAACGTCATCACCTTTTTTTAAACCGGCAATGTAAGATTTCTCTTCAAGAATTACCACCTTAGCCCAGTCATCTTTTCCACCAATCTGAATTTTCTCTGTTACTTCCTCAACTCTCCCACTTTTTCCGTATACAATTTTTTCAATTGCATATTTACTAATTGTGTTGTCGGCATCTTCACCATCGTATTTATAAACAATTGTATATTCTTCGTTGCGAACAACCTTACCCTCAATAGTTTCGCCGTTGTGTTTGTAAATTTTGTCTGTTTGAGCGTTAGTAACAATTGCAAACAGAATAACTAGAACCGTAAATAAATTTTTCATTTTTGTTTGTTATTTTGGTTATGCAATATTACTAATTTTTTGTTAATTTCCGATAATTATTTATTATTAATCACTTTTTCCTGATGACTGATACTTTCCTGGTGTATAGCCTTAAAAATATCTACAATAAATTCTTCCGATAGGCCTTTATCCGTACCTTCGGCAGTCATCTTATCTAAAATTTCATTCCAACGCCTGTTTTGCAATACTGCTACATTAAATTGTTTTTTTACTGCGCCTATCTGTCCGGCAACCTGCATACGCTTCGATAAAATTTCGATTATTTTGTTGTCATAATCATCAATATCAACACGCAGTGCAGCCATTTTGGTGTTATAATCAGCATCCTGTCCGGTTACCTTACGCACTTTCAAGTCTTCAAAAATTTGTTTCAGCTTTGTAGGGGTAACCTGCTGTGCGGCATCGCTCCATGCATTGTCAGGATCGGTATGTGTTTCTATAATAAGTCCGTCATAATTAAGGTCGAGTGCCTGTTGCGAAACCTCCTGTATCATATCTCTGCGACCGGTAATATGGCTTGGGTCGATAATAAGCGGCAAATTAGGAAACTTGTTTTGTAACTCAATAGCCAATTGCCATTGCGGTATGTTACGATATTTTGTTTTTTCGTACGTAGAAAACCCACGGTGAATAACCCCAAGTTTTTTAATACCCGCATTGTACAAACGTTCTACACCACCCAGCCATAAAGCCAAATCTGGGTTTACAGGGTTTTTAACCAGTACAATTTTATCGGTACCGGCAAGGGCATCGGCAATTTCCTGCACGGCAAAAGGGTTAACAGTTGTACGGGCACCTATCCATAATACATCAATATCATGTTCTAACGCTAGTTTTACATGGGTAGCATTCGCTACCTCTGTAGCCATAAGCAGGCCGGTTTCGGCTTTTGCTTTTTGGAGCCATTTAAGTCCGATGGCACCTACACCCTCAAACCCGCCCGGGCGTGTACGGGGTTTCCAGATGCCGGCACGGTAAATACTTACATCGCTATCTTTAAGTTCGTGGGCAATTTTTAAAACCTGCTCTTCGGTTTCGGCACTGCAAGGTCCTGCAATTACCAATGGATGCTCCAGTTTAAAATCATCTAACCAGGTGCGTAATGCTATACTATTTTCCATAATGCTTTCTTTTTATATTTTTTTAAATCTTCTGTCTTTTATCTAAAATTTATTCTACTGTATTCCGTCTAAGATGTGTTTTATTCGATTAGTACTTTCCAGCTCGTTAAACATACCATCGTAATCGTCGTTATCCAGCAGTTGCTGAAAGATCTGCAAATTAGCAATGTATTGCTGCAATGCCTGACTCACGTTTGTTTTATTTTCTTTAAATATTGATGCCCACGTTACCGGCGAACTCTTAGCGAGCCTAACTGTACTGGCAAATCCGCTGCCGGCCATATCGAAAATATCGCGTTCGTCTTTTTCTTTTTCGATAACTGTTTTACCCAGCATGAACGAACTAATGTGCGACAGGTGGGAAACATATGCAATGTGAGTATCGTGTGAAACCGGATCCATATATCGAATGCGCATCCCTAATTTACCAAACAGTTTCAATGCTTTTTCCTGAAGCTTGAAAGCGGTTTTTTCAACCTCGCAGATGATGTTCGTTTTACCATTAAACAATCCTTCAATAGCTGCCGATGGCCCTGAAAATTCCGTACCCGCAATAGGATGGGTAGCAATAAAGTTACGCCTCCGCGGATGATTTTCGACCGCTTTGCAAATTCCCGCCTTGGTAGATCCGGCATCTATTACAATTGTATTCTCACCAATATGATTCAGAACTTCCGGCAGCAAATCTGCCATTGCATCAACAGGGACGGCAACTATAACCCAGTCGGCTTGCTTTACATCTTCAATATTGCCTTGCTCGCCAACAATTCCCAGTCTAAGTGCTTCCTCAACATGTACTTGGTTGGCATCTTTGCCATAAAGTACTGCTTCGGGGTAGGCTTTTTTGATGTCTAGAGCCAGCGAACCACCTATTAGCCCAAGACCTATTATGTATACTTTCATGATGTTTTTGTTGCAGGTTTAAAGTTTAGTGTTTCAGGTTCGGAACCTGAAAATCTTTCAATAGCCTGAGTAATGGTTTCTTCCGGCGCGCATAATGAAAACCGAACGTATCCTTCGCCGGCAGTGCCGAACACCGTACCCGGCGTTAAAAAAATATGCTTGTCATCTAATATACTATCTACATAAGCTTCTGCATTATCAATGCCTTCAGGCAGTTTTGCCCAAACAAATAGGCCAGCTGTACTCGGGTTATAAGTACAACCTAAAGCATCTGCCAGTTTAAAAATAAGGTCGCGCCTTTTAGCATACGTTGCGTTCAAATCAGTAAACCAGTAAGCATCGCTTTGCAAGGCGGCGATAGCACCTTTTTGAATGCCGTAGAACATACCGCTATCCATATTGCTTTTTACTTTTAGCACAGCATCAATCAAACCAGGGTTGCCCATAACCATACCCACACGCCAGCCTGCCATGTTAAAAGTTTTGCTGAGGGAGTTAAGTTCTAATGCTATATCTTTCGCACCTTCCGCCTGAAAAACAGATACCTGCTCATTATTCAAAACAAAACTATACGGGTTATCGTTCACAATTAAAAAATTATACTTTTTAGCCAATGCCACCAGTTTTGTAAACATAGCCTTACTGCCTTTCGCACCCGTGGGCATATGCGGATAATTTGTCCACATAATTTTTACAGATGATAAATCCATCGCCTCCAATGCCTCAAAATCAGGTTCCCAATTGTTATCTGCCGAAAGGTTGTAAAAAACAGGATCTGCACCTACAAGCTTAGTTGCCGATGTATAGGTAGGGTATCCCGGATTAGGGATAAGCACTTTATCGCCTGGGTTTAAAAATGCCATAGATATGTGCATGATCCCTTCCTTAGATCCCATCAATGGCAAAATTTCATTAGCAGGGTTTAGGCTTACGCCAAAGTGGGTGCTGTAAAATGCTGCTATAGCTTCGCGCAGTTCCTGCAATCCCTGATAGCTTTGATATTCGTGCGCTTTAGCATCGGTCATTGCGTTGCTTATCGCTTCAATAACTTTTGAAGATGGTGGCAAATCAGGGCTGCCAATTCCCATGTTGATTACCTTTTTGCCGTCGGCTATCATTTGGCGCACTTCGCGCAGTTTGCCTGAAAAGTAGTATTCCTTTACCTCGTCGAGCCTGGTTGCAGGTGCTATCATAATTTTCCGTTTTTATATTCGCCCAACACTTTAAAATGGGTGGTCATTAACTCTATTATTGCTTTCGCCTTGTCATAATGTTTGTACTTTTCAAACGTAACATCTACAAAAAAAGAATATTTAAAAGGTGTTTCGGCAATCGGCATGCTTTGTATTTTGGTTAGGTTAAGCTTGCAGGTATTCATTACATTAAGCAGGGTGGCGAGGCTGCCGGGAGTATCGTCCAGCTCAAATTTTAATGATGCCTTATTAATTTCAGCTTTAGGAATAGCCTTGTTTTGTGTTTTTAAAATTACAAACCGGGTCTGGTTATTTTTAATGTTATGTATGCCTGCTGCCAGTATATTTAACCCGAACATTTGCGCCGCAATAGGGCTGCCCACTGCAGCAATACTCATAAGGCCGCCTTCGCTTATCCGGCGCGCTGTCTCGGCGGTATCAACACTTTCTACCAATTTAAGGTGTGGGTGCTGCCTAAAAAACTCACTGCATTGCAATAGGGCTATAGGGTGGGAGTGTACCTCTTTAATATCTGCAATCGTCTGGCCTTCGAGTGCCATAATATTCATGTGTATGTTAAGGTAATACTCTCCTATAATGTACAGGTTGTTATGGTCTATAAGCGCATAATTAGGTATAATAGATCCTGCAATTGAATTTTCCAATGCCATGACAGCAACACTAGTATTGCTTTGCAAAAGGCTTTGCACCAGCTCCTGGAACGACATGCATTCTTCCAACGCTACCTCTGCGCCAAAATATTCGCCGGCAACCTGGTGGTGAAATGATCCTTTTATGCCTTGTATTGCAATTTTTGTTTCCATAATTATAAGCAAAAAAAAATCCCGATGAGTACATCGGGATTATATATATTGTGTTTTATAAATTCGTTCTTATACAACAATACAACCCCTGTCCTCGTTCCAGAAGAAATAAAAATAGGTGTTAAAAAATATTGCAGTGTTCATATTGTGCATTTGTTGTTTGGCTAAAGTAGAAATTTTTTTTAATGCTTCGACAATCAAAACCAAAATTTAAAGAAATTTTGTACGAAAAACGATTGAGCGCATATCTTTAAAACTGCTTACTAATTATAACCAAGTGCTTCAACCTAGTGAAATATCCAAAAATATTAATTGCAGCGGTGTAAAATAGTTCCTGCTAAATATTTGAGGCTAAAAGAATTGGCTTGCTTATATGCTTTTTTATAATTCTGCGCACTGATAATAGTCATATTGCAGACAGAATTATTACCTTTATAGCCTTGAATACCAGACTGACTTACAAATGAATAAAATTAATGCAGTTATCACTGCTATAGGAGGTTATGTGCCAGATACCATATTAGACAATGCTGCATTGGAACGAATGGTAGATACCTCTAACGAATGGATTATAGCCCGAACGGGTATAAATGAGCGAAGAATTGCCAGTGATCCTGCAATGGCAACGTCGGACATGACAGTTTTAGCAATACAAGATCTTATTAAAAAATCGGGTATAAATCCAAACGAAATTGACTGTTTGGTTTTAGCAACTTCTACCCCCGACCATGTTTTAGCACCTACTGCATCTGTAGTTTGTGAAAAGGCAGGTTTAACAGGAGCTTTTGGGTTTGATCTCAACGCCGCATGCAGCGGCTTTTTATATGCCTTATCTACTGGGGCAGCCTTTGTAGAATCTGGCCGATACAAAAAAGTACTTGTAGCCGGTACAGATAAAATGAGCAGTATTGTAAATTATGAAGACCGCAATACCTGTATTCTTTTTGGTGATGGCAGTGGCGTTGTGCTACTGGAACCATCTGAAGAAAATATTGGTATCCAGGATAATATTTTCAGGACAGATGGTAATGGTGTTAATTTCCTTTCGGTTCCTGCCGGCGGATCTATTAGCGGTACCACCCAGGAAACATTAGACGGTAAAAAGCACTTTGTGCAGCAGGATGGTAAGACGGTTTTTAAAAATGCTATTAGAGGCATGAGTAGTGTTTGTAAAGATATACTCGAAAAAAACCAGCTTACACATAATGATGTTGATTGGGTTATTCCGCATCAGGCCAATCTGCGTATTATAGATGCCGTAGGCCAAAAGCTAGAAATAGCTAAAGAAAAAGTAAAGGTAAATATTCAGCGATATGGTAATACCACATCGGCTACCTTGCCACTTTGCCTTTGGGATTTTCAGGATGATTTTAAACCCGGCGATAAAATACTGTTTACCGCTTTTGGTGCAGGATTTACGTGGGGTGCTACCTTAGCTATATGGGGTGATTTACGAAAAAACACAAACTAAATAATGACATTACAAGAAAAAATTGACGCTGCCGAAACTCACATTTTTAAGGCAGTGTTTCCTAATACTACAAATCATTACGATACGCTTTTTGGAGGTGCCGCGATGCACTTAATGGATGAGGTTGCTTTTATTACCGCAACCCGTTTTAGCAGGCAGCGTGTAGTTACAGTAAGTAGCGACCGTATCGATTTTAAAAAGCCAATTCCCGCCGGTACTTTTGCCGAATTTATTGGTAAAGTAGAGCATATTGGTAACACCAGTATGAAAGTTCAGGTAGAAATTTTTGTTGAGGATATGTACTCTGTAAAAAGAGAAAAAGCAATAACAGGTAGTTTTACGTTTGTAGCTATAGATGAAAATAAAGAGCCTACACCTATTATAAAATAATCTGGTTCAGAGAAAAAAAAAGGAGAAATTTCGATAGAAGTTTCTCCTTTTTTTGTGCCGACTATATTAATAGCGATATTGTCATTCTGGCGAAGGAAAAACCCATATAATCATTGAGATTCTTCGACTTCGCTGCGCTGCGCTACACTCAGAATGACAGGGTCGTCATTGCGAGGCACGAAGCAATCTGTTTTTAGATTGGCGCGCTTCGTTGCACTACGCTCAGGATGACAAACACAATTTGATTAAATATTCTAAAACAAATTATACCTGATACCTAAAAATACGCGCCTGCCTTGTAACGATGCATAATTGTAACTGGTATCAAACGTATAGCCGTTGGGATTATTTACAGGGTCGTTCACGTTTTTATTAAAAGGATCGAAGGGGCGCATTAACGCATATTTAGGCACAAAGTCGAAGATGTTTTTAAACCCTGCATAAATTTCAAGTCCGTAATCAAACTTTTTAGTAAACTGTATATTAGCAATGGCAAACCACGGCGAATATTCGGGCCTGTAATCGTTAGGTAAAACCGGTAGTCGCATTGGGCCATACCAATTCCCGGTAAGATCTGCGCTATAATTATTACGGAAGCTATAACTGGCAATAAAATTACCCGACCATTTTAGCGCATGCAATTGTTGCGTTTTATCAAGTCGGCCGCCGGCATTTTCTTCTTTCAAAAAAACATCCATGTATGAAATTCCTGCAATTACCTTTAGCGGAAAAGTAAAGGTAACATCTGTATTTAGCGAAACACCCTGCGATATACCGTGCCCTTTAAGGTTGTCATATATAATTTTGGTAGGATCTGTATCAAAATCGCCCACAATTTTATTCGTAAAGTAGGAGTAGAAACCTGTGATATCAAACCCTAATACAAAATCATCGGTAGGTATTTTAAGTACGTAGTTAAGGTTACTGTTGTAAGATCGTTCCGGATTTAATGCCTCTTTAATTACAACCTCCCGTGCTCCGGATAGTGCAGCATGGTCTTCGGTAAAAAGGTTAACAACCCTAAACCCAGAGCCAAAACTTGCTCTTATAATATTGTTATTGTTGGGTGCGTACTTATAGGCCACCCTTGGCGAATGTACTGCACCATGATTTTTATCGTAATCAAAGCGATAACCGCCCAGCAGTTTGTGTTTTTCATTAATGGTCCATTCATCCTGAATAAAAATACCCGGCAGCGGAATTTCCTGAGGTTTATTACTGCCCGACGTGGTAGCTGTTGCAGGAGTATTATCGTCATATAAAGTGTAACGCATTGCAGCACCCAGTAAAAAGGTATGCGCATCGCTAAACTTCTTATCCCAATAGGCCTGTAAAAAAGCAACCTGTTGTGTGGCCATGTAGGGGGTAGTACCGTAATACGAATTTTGATTATGCCAGTTGTAGGAGAATTGAGTGAAAATCCGCTCGGTAGTGGGTAACTGATACATCCCTATAATTTCAGCGCGTTTTGTATATACACTTTCTCCGTAAATACTGTCACTGCCCCGCCATTGTTTGGTCCAATTCATTTCGCCACCCCAGCGGTCTTCATAAACATATCGGGCTGCCAGGCTTGCGACACGATTTTCGGTACGGTCAAAATTCCATTTATTAAAAATCGAGATACGGTTTTGCTGTGTAACATCGGTAAAATTATCGTTGTTTTTATCGGCTTTTACGTTGTAGTTAAAGTAATTAATACCTAATAGCGATGTAGCTTTACCGGCTTTAAATTTCACGGCACCATCAAGGCTTTGCTCGCCCCAGCTGGTAAAAAAATAATCAGCACTTATGCGTGGTGCCTTATAGGGCGCTTTAGTTATTACATTGATAATACCACCCATAGCCTCCGACCCATATAGCGACGATGCCGGGCCTTTAACAACTTCAATACGATCTACAATGCTGTTAGGAATTCCGCTCAGGCCGTAAACAGTTGAGAGCGAACTTACAATTGGCATCCCATCTATTAATATCATAGTATATGGGCCTTCCATACCATTTATATGAATGTCACCCGTATTACAAACATTACAGTTTAGTTGAGGTTGTACGCCATTAATCATGCCTACTGCCTCAAACAAACTCGCTGTAGGATTTTTTTTAAATAGTTTCGGGGTAATAATCTCTACCGGTATTGGGCTATCGGCGCGGCTAACCTCCTTCATGGTTCCGGTAATTACTACCTCATCCAGCGCCTGCTTATCTTCCGGCAACATCGCATTTAAAACGATAGGGATTGTATCTGCAATATTGACTTTTTTATATATCGTTTTTAAACCTACCGAACTGAAATTAAATTCATAACTCCCGAATGGTAAATCGTCAATTTGGTAATTCCCATTCTCATCGGCGGCATGATTTAAGCCAAGTTGTGTTACAGTTATTGTAGCAGCTGGCACGCTCTGTGTACCATCGGATACCTTACCCTTTACGCTACCCTTTTGACAATAAGCTGAAAAACTTATAACTAACACGAAAAAATATAAAACTTTCATCTTCTCTATTCTAAAATTAGAGTTGCAAAAGTATAAATTTAGATTAGACTAAAAATTAAATTAGAATATTTTTATTAATTTAATTTTGCAAGGCTAAACAAGTTGGATCAGGAGATAGTGGTTAAAAAAAAGAAAAGCCTTCACCGTAGGGGGCGAAGGCTTGTTCTTACTCCAAAAGAAATACACACATTGCGGTCTACGTTCCATGCTGTTTAAAGCAAGTGGCACATCACGCTGTGATAAAACTAATTGTTATATTTTTATAGTAATCTAGAATCTGTAAATAGCTCCTATATTAATGTCACTTAGGTTTAGGCCAATATTAAACTGGTCGGTGTTTTTAACACCATCAGCATCTGGGTTATCGGTTCTGTAGCTTAGTATACCAAACTTCGCTTCAAGAGCAAAATGTTCAGACACAAAATAGTTAATACCCGGCGCTAGTGCTATGCGGAATGCGTTGCTTATATCTTCAGAACCTGCTTCAATTTTAGAGTTGATATAGTCTAACCCAAGTTCGCCGAATAAAGAAAAGTTGTTTGCCGGAGTTACATAGTAACGACCAAATACACCTGCTGAAAACTCAGTAGTTTTTACATCAGGAATTCCTGGCGACTCTTGTTTGCCAGACATAAAGCCAATAGCAACACCCAACGCGATATTATCTTCAACAAAATAACCTAATCTTGGAGATACATTAAACGAGTTTGATTTGTTGTCTCCGGTAGCTTCAGAGCCGAAGCCTACAGATCCTGTAACAAATAAATCTCCATTTCTAAATCCGTTTCCTTCGTTTGGTAATGTGGTTGTAGTAATTGTAGTCGTTGTAGTTTCCTGTGCGTTTGCGAAACCAACGGCTAGTAAAGCCAGAGAGCAAATTAATTTTTTCATTGTGATGTGGTTTAAAGTTTAATTGTTTAGTGCAAAGCTACACCTATCAAAAAGGCGTGTCTGTTAAAACAACTCTAAACTTATATTAAACCATTAACAGCATAATTAACATAAAAAAACTCCGGAGAAACTCCGGAGTTTTAGATTAAATATTCATGAGTATAAATAACCCATAGTTTTTGAGTTACATTACAATTAAATTGATGTAAGCTTTTTAAGCCCGGCAATAGTAGTAACCGGATTATCTGATTTAAATACATAGTTACCGGCAACAAGTACATCGGCACCGGCCTCTACCAACTGTACTGCATTTTTATCGCTCACGCCGCCATCTATTTCAATTAGCGTGTTCGCGCCATTGCGGGTAATAATTTCTTTAAGCTGTTTTGTTTTTTTATAAGTATTTTCTATAAAGCTCTGGCCGCCGAAGCCAGGGTTTACACTCATTATAATTACAAGGTCGATATCGTTAATAATATCTTCCAGCAGGTTTACATTAGTATGCGGGTTAATAGCAACACCGGCTTTCATGCCCTCAGCCCTAATAGCTTGCAGTGTACGGTGTAAATGGGTGCATGCTTCAAAGTGTACACTTAAATTATGAGCTCCAAGCTGCGCAAATGTTTTTATGTACTGATCGGGATTAACGATCATGAGATGCACATCGACGGTTTTCTTAGCATGGCGTGAAATAGCCTCGAGAACCGGCATACCAAATGAAATGTTGGGTACAAAAACGCCATCCATAATATCAATATGAAACCAGTCGGCCTCACTGCTGTTTATCATTTCGATATCGCGTTGCAGGTTGGCAAAATCTGCCGAAAGTACAGAAGGAGCAATAAGTGTATTTTTCATTAAAGTTGTTGTTGTTTACTTTCACAAATATAAATTTAAGTTGCCAACTGGCAAAGCCGCTTAATAATAAAGTATAACGTTTTAGAAGATCAGTGTTATATTTATGTTATGTTAGCTTTATTGTTAAAATACACAATGTAAGAAACGGATGTAAGTATTGATAATGATGTACTTAATACATCATTTTTAGTGTTAAAATGTAATAATTAGTAGCTGTTTCTATTAGCTTTGCGATAAATAGATTCTTCCAAATAAATTATGAAGGTTAAATACATTGTTTATACGCTAATAATTATAGGTATTGGTGCGCTTGCTTATTACAGAATATCTGAAAATAAAAAACAAAAAACAGAACAAAGTGGTGGTAAAGGTGGCGATAAAAAACGCCCTATGACCGTAAACGGCGTTGTGGTAAACCCCGGCGAATTCGCAAATACGTTGTCGCTTTCAGGATCTATCGAGGCTAATGAGCAGGTACAAATTACCAGCGAAGTTTCGGGCATTGCACAAACGATTTATTTTAAAGAAGGCACGGCGGTAAAAAAAGGGCAGGTACTTGTAAAAATCAACGATATAGAATTACGTGCACAGGCCGGGCAAACAAAAACGAGGCAAAACCTTGCCTCTGAAAACGAACGCCGGGCAAGGCTATTGCTAAAAAAGGAAGCCATTAGCCAGGAAGAATACGATATTGCCAGTGCCGACTTTAAAACAGCACAATCGCAAACGCAGTTGCTAAACGCGCAAATTTCAAAAACATCTATAAGGGCGCCATTTTCCGGTACTATTGGTTTACGTAATATATCTCCGGGTACGTATGTAACTCCCCAAACACTTATAACTACGCTGGTAAATAGCAGTAATGTAAAAATTACGTTTTCGGTTCCGGAGAAATATGCTTCGCAAATGAAGGTTAATTCTAAAATTGCCTTTACCGTAGCCGGAGATACTGTAAAACACCATGCAACTATTTATGCCTTAGAGCCGGCGGTGGAAGCCGCAACACGTACCTTAAAAATGAGAGCGCTTGCACAAAACCCTAACGGGAAATTTATACCCGGTACCTTCGCTAACATTACGCTTTCGCTAGATAAAACTTCCGATGCCTATGTTGTACCTACGGAGGCTATTGTGCCTGTACAGGGTGGAAAAAAAGTATTCATTGCGCAAAACGGTAAAGCAAAAGAGGTAATGGTAGAAACCGGCACCCGTACCGATAAAAACATTGTTGTGCTTAAAGGGCTAAAACCCGGCGACACTGTACTTACAACAGGTGTGCTTAGCTTAAAAGATGATGCCCCGGTTAAAGTAGTAACTCCTAAAAAATAATTATGAGTTTATCTACCTTAAGTATAAAACGGCCGGTACTTACCATTGTAATGAATGTAGCCATTATCCTTTTCGGGTTTATTGGCTACACATTTCTGGGTGTAAGGGAGTTCCCGTCTATCGATCCCGCGCAAATATCAGTTCGTACTAACTATGCCGGTGCGAATTCTGATATTATCGAATCGCAGATTACGGAGCCACTCGAAAAATCTATTAACCAGATTGATGGTATTCGTAATATAACATCATCCAGTAATCAGGGATCAAGTGTTATTACTATTGAATTTGAGCTTGAAAAAAATCTGGAAGAAGCCGCTAATGATGTGCGCGATAAAGTATCGCAGGCTACCCGAAGTCTGCCGCAGGATATTGATGCGCCTCCTGTAGTGAGTAAAGCAGATGCCGATTCTGAGCCTATAATTACCATGACGGTACAAAGCACCAGCCGCAGCCCGTTGGAGTTAAGTGATTATGCCGAGAATGTAATTGCCGAGCGCCTGCAAACCATACCCGGTGTTAGTAGCGTACAGATATGGGGGCAGAAACGATACTCGATGCGCCTGTGGGTCGATCCTGTAAAAATGGCATCATATGGGGTTACTGTCAGCGATGTGCGCGATGCTTTAGATAAACAAAATGTAGAATTGCCTACCGGTAAACTTACTGGTGCAAATACAGAACTAACCGTTAAAACACTGGGTAACCTTGCTAACCCGGAGCAGTTTAATAACATCATCGTAAAATCGGAAGGTGAAAAAATTGTTAGGCTTAGCGATGTTGGCCGAGCCGAACTGGGTGCGGAAAATTTGGAAACAAAAATGACCAATAATAAGCAACGGCTTGTTGGCCTTGCGATTATACCGCAGCCGGGAACTAATTACATCGAAATATCCGATGCCTTTTACAAACAGTATGACCAGTTAAAAAAAGAGCTGCCGGCAGATTTAAAGCTTAATATTGCTATTGATAATACAGTATTTATTAAAAAGTCGGTATTAGAGGTTGTAGAAACTTTAGCAATTTCTATAATACTGGTAACGCTTATTATCTACCTCTTCTTTCGGGATTGGGCTATTGCACTTCGCCCATTGTTAGATATACCGGTGTCGCTTATATTTACCTTTTTCATTATGTACATTTTCGGTTTCTCCATAAATGTACTTACACTATTAGCCATTGTTTTAGCAACAGGACTGGTGGTAGATGATGGTATTGTGGTAACCGAGAACATCTTTAAAAAGGTAGAAGAGGGTATGAGCCCTATTGAGGCTGCACTTAAGGGCAGTAACGAGATATTTTTTGCCGTTATATCCATCTCGGTAACCCTGGCAGCAGTGTTTTTACCGGTTATTTTTCTGGAAGGTTTTGTGGGCAGACTCTTTAGGGAGTTTGGGGTGGTTATTGCCGCGGCAGTATTGGTATCGGCATTTGTGTCGCTTACGTTAACACCTATGCTTAATGCCTATTTAATAAAGGGCGGAGTACACAAAAAATCAAAATTCTATGAATTAACCGAGCCTTACTTTTTAAAACTAAATGCAGGCTATGCCGATATGCTTACCACGTTTATGAAACGCAAATGGTTAAGCGTACCAATATTAGTGGTATGTATCGCCTTAATTGGTTTTTTCTTCACCATACTGCAAAAAGAAACCGCACCTTATGACGACAGAAGCTTTGTAAGCATGAATATAACCGGGCCCGAAGGTGCTTCATATGATTACATGGATCGTTTTATGATAGAAATGGAAGATCTAATCAGCGATTCGATACCGGAAAAAAAAGTAAGCCTAGTAATAACGTCGCCAAGTGGCGGTGGTGCGGGGTCGGTTAATACAGGGCGGGTTCGTCTTGCATTAAAAGAGAATGACGAAAGGAAACGTTCTCAGGACGAAATTGCCTCTAACCTTACTAAGTGGACAAAAAGATACCCTGAAGCTAAAGTATCTGTATCACAACAACCCACTATTGCAGTAAATCGTCGCGGTGGTTTACCTATACAATATATTATACAGGCTCCGAATTTTGAAAAGCTGCGCGAAAAGATCCCTGTATTTATGGATGAGATTGGTAAAGACCCCACCTTCGCCATGACCGATGTTAACCTTAAATTCAACAAGCCTGAAATTAATGTTACCATTGATAGAGAAAAAGCGCAAAGCCTAGGCGTATCATTATTAGATGTAGCACAAACGCTGCAACTATCGTTAAGCGGGCAGCGTTTCGGTTATTTTATGATGAATGGCAAACAATACCAGGTTATAGGCCAGTTTGATAAGCAGGATCGTGATGCCCCTTTAGATGTTACATCGTTATACGTAAAAAGCAATACCGGACAGCTTATACAATTAGATAACCTTGTAAAAGTAGAAGAGCAGAGCAGCCCGCCACAGCTATATCACAATAACAGGTTCATGTCGGCTACGGTATCGGCAGGGCTATCCCCGGGTATGAGTATTAGTGATGGTATTGAAGCTATGGAACGTGCCAAAGTAAAAGTGCTCGATGATACTTTTACTACCGACCTAAGCGGTGAATCACGCGATTTTGTTGAGAGTAGCTCTAACACATTATTTGCTTTCGGCTTAGCGTTATTGCTCATTTACCTAATCCTAGCAGGGCAGTTTGAAAGTTTTATCGATCCGTTTATTATTATACTTACGGTGCCAATGGCGGTTGCGGGAGCGTTACTTTCACTATGGCTTTTTGGGCAGACATGGAACATCTTTAGCCAGATTGGTACCATTATGCTTATAGGGCTGGTTACTAAAAATGGTATATTAATAGTTGAATTTGCTAATCAGCTTCGCGAAGAAGGCAAACCCAAGTACGAGGCTATTATGGAATCTGCAGAGTCGCGCCTTCGCCCGATATTAATGACGAGCTTGGCCATTGCCCTTGGTGCGTTGCCTATTGCAATGTCATTAGGTGCAGCATCTACCAGCCGTATAGGTATGGGGGTTGTAATTGTAGGTGGTACCGTATTCTCGCTGGTGCTAACGCTCTTCGTTATTCCTGCAATATATTTTATGTGGTCGCGTGCTAAAAAGCACCGTCCTGAATTTGATAACATTAAAGATTTATAATATATACAATGAGGTTTTATATCTATACCTTTTTTTGTTTTTTCAGCATACTGTGCTCAGCGCAAGACCTGCTTACGGTTGAAGATGCTGTGGCTACTGCGCTTACTAACAATTATGATATTCAGTTATCGGCTACCGACCTGAAGATAGATCAGCAGAATGTAAGCCTTGCCAATGCAGGGTTACTACCAACGCTTTCGGGCACGCTAAACCAAAACAATAATATACAATACTCTAAACAAGTACGTACTGATGGTACAGTGCAGGAACTTAATAATGCCCGTAACAACAGCCTTACCTATGGTGTAAACCTGGGGTGGACTATTTTTGACGGATTCAGGATGTTTGCCCGTTATGACCAATTAAAGACATTGCAAAAGCTAGGAGAAACAGAACTGAAGTTTGCAGTGCTTACCAGCGTTAACGATGTTATGGGCACCTACTTTAATATAGTGCAGCAACAGCAAATGCTTAAGGCGCTCGATACAGCCATAGTAATATCTAAACAACGTGTTACTACTGCCGATAACCGTTTTAAAATAGGTAAAGCAGCTAGGCTGGAGGTGCTAAACGCTCAAGTCGATTTAAATACCGACCAGACAAATTTTTTGCGGCAAAGGGAACAGTATGAAAATAGTAAAACATACCTGAATCAGCTTATGGCGCGTGACCTAACTACTAAGTTTATAGTAGTAGACTCTGTTACTACTGATGATAAATTACAATTGGCTGATTTACTGAACCTATCAGGACAGCAGAACCCTCAAATTCAAATTGCCATGATAAATAAACGGGTGGCCGAATTAAATTTAAAACAGGTAAAGTCGATGCGCTACCCGCAAATTGATGTGTCAACAGGTTATTTGTTTAGCGATAGCGAGTCGAGCCTTGGATTTGCACGAACCAACAATTCTCGCGGATTAAATTACGGTATTGCGGCATCTATAAATATATTTGACGGATTTTTACAAAAACGTAACGAAAATATTGCCAAGCTGCAAATTGCAAGTAGCGATATAATTATTAAGCAACAAACGCAGGCAATTAATTCGCAACTAATATCGGCCTATCAAACGTATATAACCAATTTGGAACTAGTACAGCTTGAAGCTAAAAATGTTCAGATTGCCCAGCAAAATCTTGATATTACTATGGAGAAATACCGTATTGGTACCATTACAACTTTAGAGGTGCGTACGGCTCAGCTTAACTATGTTAATGCTATTGCCCGCAATAGTACTGCGCAGTATAATGCAAAAATGTCGGAAATTAATTTAAAGGTATTGGCCGGTAACCTAACATTCTAAAGTGCTTACACATTATTTCTTACAAAAATATAATTTGGTGCAATAATCAGAAAACGTTATCGTTATAATTATGAGTTAGTTTAAGATTGAATATTGTAAGAAACAAAAAACTCCGGTAATCAGCCGGAGTTCAATCATCAATCAAAAAACGAACAGTTGTTGAACTGTCAGTGCCTTATATATTGTAGCAGATACATTACATATTAAACCACCAAAGTACAATATTTATTTAAAATATGAAATTTTGGTGGTTTTTTAATATACGATACTTATCCTAAATAGGTTTTCAGAATTTTACTGCGAGATGTATGTTTTAATCTTCTAATCGCTTTTTCTTTAATCTGGCGTACACGCTCGCGGGTAAGGTCAAAAGTTTCACCAATTTCCTCAAGTGTCATTGGGTGCTGGTCGCCAAGGCCAAAGTACAATCTTACAACATCTGCCTCACGAGGAGTAAGCGTTTCTAAAGCTCTCTCAATTTCAGTACGAAGCGATTCGTGAATAAGTTCCCTGTCCGGGTTTGGAGATTCGCCCGAACGTAAAACGTCATACAGGTTAGAGTCTTCACCTTCAACAAGAGGGGCATCCATCGATAGGTGGCGGCCCGAGTTTTTCATGCTTTCTTTAACATCGTTAACGGTCATGTCCAGCTCTTTAGCAATTTCTTCTGCAGATGGGGCACGCTCGTTACTTTGCTCAAGCAAAGCATACATTTTATTAATTTTATTTATCGATCCAATTTTGTTAAGCGGTAAACGCACAATACGCGACTGCTCTGCAAGAGCCTGAAGGATTGATTGACGGATCCACCATACGGCATACGAAATAAATTTAAAACCACGGGTTTCGTCAAACCGTTGCGCCGCTTTTATAAGTCCTAAGTTTCCTTCGTTAATTAAATCGGGAAGTGTTAATCCCTGGTTTTGATACTGTTTTGCTACCGACACCACGAAACGCAAATTGGCCTTAGTCAATTTTTCAAGTGCTTTTTGGTCACCGGCTTTAATTCGTTGTGCTAACTCTACCTCCTCATCTGCAGTGATCAAATCCACTTTTCCAATCTCCTGAAGGTATTTGTCTAATGAAGCAGTTTCCCTGTTGGTAACCTGCTTGGTAATTTTTAATTGTCTCATGTAAAAATCTCCTGAGTTATTTTAAGTATTCAGGTAGTTATACGTAGCGAGTTACAAAAAAGTTACAAAACCTTTTAAAATAAGCGAAATTTAACGTTTAAATGCAATAGGTTTTCTGTAGCTTACTGCTAATCTGAATTGTAGGTTTTTGAGATAATCGAAATATTTCGTTTATCAAAACCCCAAATCAACTTCAGTTTCCATGCGTTGCAGGTAAAAATCTATTTTTTGGTGTGCTTTATTAAAAAATAATTTACGGTCGCGCGTACCACTCTCGTTAAGTGATTTCGAATTTTTAACCTGGTGCTTAAAAAAGTCGAGCGCGCTGGTGCATGTAGGCGCGTCGCTGGTAATAAAATACCCCAGCATAGTGTAAGGCACAAAAAGCGACTGTTTTTGCGGGGCACTCAGTAATACGTTATTATTAAGGATGAGTAACTCGTTATAGTATAGGTGAAAGTTAGTCGAGCCATTACAACAGCGATCTTCGGCTGTTTTTAAAATGGCTTTTAAGTCGGCACATAACAATTGGGCATTACTGAAATTAAGTAATCCGGATTGATAAAAATAATATACTTGTTGTAGGGTGCTGTTTATTGTAGTATCATTCCATATCTCATGTACCTCTACATTATCATAAACAGCCTTAAGTTTTGTGCTGTTCTCCAGCAGCGACTTATCTACCGTAAATGCTTCAAAATTATCTTGGTTTTGTGTGCCTGCTAAAAGATTAAGCCAAACATACAGCTTAAATTTAGAGAGCAGCGTGCCACCAATGGTATAAAACAACGGGATATCCTTTGCTGAATAATACATCTTTGCTCCAGGATATTGCAAGAAGCTACTAATGTTTTCTGCCGAATGTTTAAAGTAGGCTTCCATTCCAGCCATATTGCGTATCTCGGCTGTTTTTTCGACTATCACTTTGTTGCCATCGCTAAACAAAACGTCCATAGACAACGCATAATGTCGGCAAAGGGTAATGGTTTCTTCAATCGAAAATTTACTTTTTTGAGATACCCTTCGGTGTGCGGCGTCGTAACTAATGTTAAGCACACTGGCTATAGCATCTATTACAGATGTTTGCACGCCCAGCTTCTGCCGGATGGCTTTTAGTAATATATCCTGGTTATCCATTTGTATTTGCGATTATCACAAATGTAGTTTTTATTTTAATTGGTTATCACAATTTGGTTTGTTGTAATCACAATAAATTTGATTAACAATTAAAACCAACTATAATGAAAATTAATCAAATACTTCTGTTATTTCTGGTTATGTTAACCGGATTTGCACACGCTCAGACAGATTCACTTCGCAGTCAGGTTTTTTCGTTAACACCAGTATCCCCTAAGGTTGATAAAGTAAACGGAATGGCATTTGGCATTGGACACATTTTTACAGAAAAACTCCCCAAAAAAGTTAACGGACTTAACCTTGAAATTAATCCGCTGGTGCCACTGTTTCTTATGTTTCAGGATTGGGAGAAGGTTGATAACGACTCGTTAAGAATGACTATGAATGGAATGCACTTATCTACCGGCGGCTTTTCAGGAGGTGTGCAATTAAATGGGGTAGGTATATCAGTATACAATGTTAGTTACGCCAGCAATGGGTTTAGTATAACAGGATTTTATAACGTAGCTAAGCACCTTAATGGGGTGCATATAGCCGGACTTTATAATGATGCTGATAATGCTAAAGGGTTGTTTGTTGCAGCAATTAACGATGCCGATGATTTTGGCGGAATGCGAGTAGGTATTAAAAACGGTTCGGTATATTCTAAAGGGCTGGATATTGGCCTGTTTAATTTAAACAAAACCGAAATGCATGGCTTACAAATTGGCCTTTTTAATAGAGCTGGTAAGTGTAAGGGCTTGCAAATAGGGATTTGGAATATTAACGACAAGCGTTCGCTACCCTTTATTAACTGGTAAATTTAAATTATGAAAAAATATTTTATAACCTTAACATTAATTTTTTGCACGATAGCAAATGCACAGCAACCCGTTAAAGATTCGGTTAACTACGAAAGATTTATTGCAGAGGCAGGTATACGAATATCTGTTGGTAAACTTGCTGATAAAATAGGGCTTGCGCCCGAATTTGGATTATGGTATAGGTCGCGCATGCGTAACAACGATATGATAGACCTGGGCTTTACGTTGTACGCTCCTACCAGCAGACGCGAATTTATTTACTTTCGATATAAAGAAAATTACATGGTAAAGCCGGCATCAGTATCGGGCATGGTAGGAGTTCGTTTTAATAAGCTTTATGCATTGTATGGTAATAATAGATTCAGGAAAACTTTAGAATGGAGTACCACCGCCGGCTATGCATTTTTTATGTACAATGACGAAATTTATAAAGCGGGTGCCGGCAGACAGAATGCAGAAACTAATAACGTTGCTAAAGCTTTAAGTACATTTCACATAGGGCAGGGAATGAAACTTAATATTAATAATATCGGTTTTCAGCTGCACTATAATTATACGCCGTACGGACTGTTTAGTAATCATGTAGCTGATGATTTTGGTTCGCACAGCATTACATTCGGGGTGCTATATCGTCAATAACAAAGAAACCCGCATTACAATGCTTGTAATGCGGGTTAAACTCTTGGTTGTTGGTTATAATATGTGTAAGCTATTTAATAGCTATAGCATCAAATTATAAAGTTTTTGTGTAGCTACCATCTTTTGGCTGTAAGTCGCCGGTGATGATTCTAACAAGGTCAATTAATGCCCAGATACCTAAACCACCTAAGGTTAATAGCTGAACAATACCTTGCCAAATGTAACCCAGGTAAAAACGGTGAACACCTAACCAACCTAAAAAGATACAAAGCAACAATGCTGCTACCTGGCTTTTGCCGCCGGCAACTGCAGGCGATGATAATTCATTTGCATGATCTTCATCAACAACAGTAATGTTGTTAGTTGTTGTTCTTTGCACCGGGAACGATGCATACGATGCGGTTACTGAACCAAACAGTAATGCAATTAATGAAAATAATAATTTTAATTTCATATTAAAAATTTTAAGTTTGCTCCAAATATATGACAAACCAATTATGAAATCCATATTTATTTTAACTTTTTTAACATTTTCTTCTATTCTTTTTTCACAAGAAAAACATGAGTATTTTGGGGTACTTAAACTTAACGGAGATGATAAAACAATTATATCATACAGGCTGGTATTTACTGAGCAAAATGGCGTGGTAAATGGTTTTTCGGTTACAGATATGGGTGGCGACCACGAAACCAAGAATACAATAAAGGGCAGTTACAACACCAAAACAAAAGAGTTTAGCTTTAAAGAAGAAGGGGTTTTGTATACTAAATCGCCTATAAGTAACGATATGTTTTGCTTTATAAACTTTACCGGAAAGGTAAAGCTGATAAATGAGAATAGTAAAGTAGATGGCGCATTTAAGGGCTTGTTTAATAATAAGCAAAAATGTATAGATGGTACTTTAGGCTTAGTTGGTTCGAGTAAATTATACAAAACGCTTGCTAAAGTTAACAAGAGAATTCAAAAGTCGAGCAAGATAGATAACGCGGTTAAGGCCAAAGCCAACCCGTTAGCATTATTAGATAGCCTAAAAGTAAATAACCTGATTAAAGACCAAAATCTTACTATGTTTGTTGATAACGATAAAGTAGCGCTGGAAATTTGGGATTTAGGTAAGCAGGATGGCGATGTGATAAATGTGTACCAAAACAATGTATTGGTACTGCGCAATTATACCATTACAAATAAAAAGAAGATAATTAATGTAAACCTGGCTAAAACTAATGTGTTTAAAATTACTGCAGTTAATGAGGGTACCATAAGCCCTAACACTGCTATGTTGCGCCTGGTAGATAACGACCGTACATTTGAAGTACAATCACACTTAAAAAAGGATGAAAGCGCGCAGATTACGATTATGAAAAGTAAGTAAGCAACAACTGTTTAATATACAAAAAGCCTGCTATAATTTATAGCAGGCTTTTGTGTAAATAAAAAGTAGCATTATTATGGCTCAACCTGCTTCAGTATTTTATGATCAATATAAAAGGTGCCAAAGGGTATCATGCATGCCAGTAAAACTTTCCATGTTATAGTTTTAAATTGCCATCCCTTGTCTACAGCAACGCTTAGCGTATTGAATATGAAAAGTAAAAACAAAGCCCCATGTATTGGCCCAATTGTTTTTACCAGGGAGGGGTTATCAAAATAGTGCTTAAGTGGCATACCGATAAATACAAGAGCTAGAAGTGATACCCCTTCCAAAAATCCGATAATCCTCAACCGGCCTATGTTTGTTTTGAATAAATTCATCATAATTAGTAACGTATTAATGGCCTGCTGGCCAAAGGCGAAAATGGCCACGGTATGGCTATAAAGATTACAATAATTGCAATGCAGAAATAGATTAATTGTGTTTTAAACTTTGTTACATCATCAGCAGCGCGTTTAGCTTTAGCCGAGCCAATTGTTATTATGATAACAGCAATAAGCATTAGAATAATGTGTAAAATTCCGAAGAAGAAAGGTTCACCCTCGTTGCCCGGATTGTCTGAAAAATAAAATTTTACTAGGGGGCTCTGCGTGTATAATATTATACCTAACATAAACTGTATGTGCGCAATGGTTGCTGTCCAATGCCTTATAATATCAGTACTTTTACTAAAGTTACTTTTGCTAGCATATCCGCGCCAGCTAATGATAATAGAATAGAGCAGACTAACGAGAACTGCCCACCTAAAAACAGAGTGTGCAATAATTAATATAGAATACATAGACATAATTTGATTGATGAACACAAAGATATTCAAAAACATACTAATTGGTATTTTTTTTAGTAAAAAAATATCAGAGTGTTCCCAAATATCTTTTTAGTTCTGATAAATAACTCGTATAGCAGTCTTTACCGTACATTTTGCCCAAGCTTCTAATACCTCCATATCCCGCTATAATAAAGTTAGCAACCTGCATGCAACTAACTTCAGGCCTTATTTTGCCGGATGCCTTGCCATTTTCTAAACAGTTTATAATTGCTTGCTGCCATTTATCGCTTAATTGAATCAGGTGTGTGTTAAAACCCGGACTGTAATTTGCCATTTCTTCAATTAGATTAATGGCGGGGCAGCCGTATTTAACTACAAAAAACGGATCTTCCAGCAATAACGCATGCATCATCTTGTAAAGTTCGTTAATCGGATCTTCGCAATTGGCTAAGGGCTCGGTCATGGCTTTGTGCATGCCAGGATAAACAATTTCGTTTACCATAGCCAGGCCCATCTCATCTTTGTTTTTAAAATGATAAAAAAAGGCACCTTTAGTAACCTGCGTGGTTGCAATAATATCATCTACGCTGGTAGTGCGATAACCATTCTTATAAATAAGCTCGAAGGCCTTCTGTAAAATATTGAGCCTTGTGGCAGCTGCTTTAGATGACATTTGCGGATAGTACTTATAGTACAAATATAAGCCAATAGTCCCTTACAATTACAGTGGATAGATCAGGCATTGGGCACTATAAAGTTTTAATTTGTTCTTTCAGTTTATCCAATTCCGATGCTGATGCGGCATGCTCATATTTTATTTTACCGTCTTTGCCTACAAGTAGATACCACGGAATAGCAATGCCGCCATTATCATCATACAATTTTATAAAGTCATTTTCCAATAGCTTATTAGCCCTTAGATGGCGTCCTTCAAGCTCATATAAGCTTATCATTTTTTTCCACGTTTCATCTTTATCGTCTTTGTCAATCGACACATAAATTACAGCTATGTTGTTTTCTTTTAATAATTTATATAACCCATGCTTATATTTAAATTCTTCACGGCAGGGCCCGCACCAGGTTGCCCAGGTATCAAAATACAATTTTTGATTTGGAAACTTTTTGATAAGCTCTGCTATTGAATTTATGTCGGAATAATTTTCTACAAATGTAGCACCCGGGGGCAGGCTGTTGTTTTCAGAGTAAAAACTTTCTATAGGTGCTATAACCGGTTCAAGATAGGTAATAAAGCCACTTTTAGGAAATTGCTCTTTTAGGTAAGCCATTTCTGCCAGTACCGCTTTTTCTTTTTGGCCACCAAATGCGTCTTCATAAAGTTTTGCAGCATAATAGTATTCGGCATTTTGAGAAGGGATGAAAGCCATATTTCTTTTTCTAATTTCAAAATGATCCTGCTCAGAAATTTTTTTCCATCAAAACCTACCGATTCGTAAAGTTTGTAGTTTTTGTACATGTCAAGAAAATAATTTCCCCACGGGTACTTGCTAATTGCAGAATTGGCAGGATTGTGCCTTTTGTATAGTGCACTCCAGGCACCGGCAAACTCAGCAAGATCGGGCGGGGTGGTTTCCCTCATGGCAAAAATATGTTTTAGTAAAAATGCATACCCTAAAGATGTAGCATAGAGATACGAGCGTTCATTTAGCAATAAGGTATACAACTCGTTAGAGATAGCTTTATTATCATACAACTTTTTAATGGCAGCAGCATCGCGGTTTTCAAGTACTTTAGCTTCTTCAGTTATAGCTTTAGCAGTCTCTAATTTTGCCAGCATCATTGCCAGGTCTATAAAAACGGCTTCTCTATGGTTGTTTACCACGCTACTATACCAGGTTTGCGCCTCGGCAATTGTAGATCCTGTTATAGAATGGGTTACTTTACCACTGCTTTCGTTTATGGTTACACCGTAAGAAACTCCCGGCAGGGCAATCAGTGCCCCAGCAGGTTGATAATTATAATAAATATCTATAAATGATATTTCAGCAAGGTCGGCCTTTATCTCAAATTTACCCATGGCATCAACCTTAGCTGTATAGTACAGGTGAAACCCCAGTGCGCCATTAACAGGTGCAGTGTAATATAAAGTTTCGGGCAGTTTGCCATTAATTTTTCCTTTAATGATGGTTTCTTTTGCAGATGTAGCTAAAGCTAAAAAGGAGAGTACTATAACCAATAGTGGCTTTAATTTCATAATAGTTTTGTTTTATTGATTGGTAGGTTGTTACTTCTGCATTTGAGACACAATCACAAGAGTTTCTGTCTCTTTAGCAACGATTGTTCGACTACAAGGTTCTAATTTGTTCCTCTAGTTTATCTAATTCAGATGCCGATGCGGCGTGCTCGTATTTTATTTTTCCATCTTTGTCTACCAATATATACCACGGTATATAAATGACTCCGTTGCTGTTAGATAATTTTTTCAAATCGGATTCAAACAGTTTATTTGCTCTTATATGATGTCCATCGAGACTATAATAATTAATCATTTTCTTCCAGGCTTCGTCGCGTTTTTCTTCATCAATGGAGATGTACACTATGTTGATATCATTAGCCTTTAATAACTTGTATAAGTTCTCTTTATGTTTAAATTCTTCACAGCATGACCCGCACCATGTAGCCCAGGTATCAAAATATAGTTTTTTGCCGGGAAATTTCTGAATAAGCTCTGTTAGTGAATTTATGTTATTATAGTTATCGATAAGAGTTGCAGTATCATGTAACTTTGTTTTTTGTGTACTAAAATCAACCAAAGGTGCTATAAGCGAATCAAGGTATTTTATGTATCCACTTTTAGGGAACTCCTTATTAAAAGCCTTGTATAAATCTAAAAGTGACTCTTTTTTACTACCGTTTATCAAGTCCATGCTCAAATAAGCCGCTATGTAATATTCAAGATTGTTCTTATCAAACCAATTTTTATTATTGGAAAATAGATCCAGCATATTGCTGTTGGTTATTTGTTTAAAATCATGAGCTTTATACAGTTTGTATATTTTGTAAGTATTCTGGTAGTGATACCCAAAAGGATTTTTATGCAATTCGTTATAGTGACTACCATATCTCTGGAGCACGTTTCCCCATAGCGCAAAAAACTCCGGCGCGGGAGAAATTACAATACCTGTTTTTTCATCAAAACCTTCTTTTCCCATAATGCCGTAACCTAGCCCCACAGCATAGTAATACTTACGTTCTGTTTTAAGTGCTTCAAAAAATTCAACCGAAATTAGTTTAGAATTAAAAAGTTTCTGAAATCTTGCAACGTCATTATTCTGTTTGTCTGCAAGTAATTTTTGTATAGCTTCGGGTGTTTCGATTTTTGTTATTTCTCTCGATAGATTAAGTGCCGATGATATTCTGTGCCCACCCAATATAGTGTTATAAAGACTTTGCGCCTCTAAGTCTTTGGCCGTAAATACGGAGTTTACTTTGCCATCAGTTTCAGTAATGGTAATCCCATAGGCATTACCGGGAGTGATTACTAACGATCCTGCTGACTGGTAATTGTAGTAAATATCGATAAATGTAATAGCATCTACATCTACTTTAATTTCAAAATTACCCTGAGCATCGGGTTTTGCTTTGTGCGAAAAATCAAATCCGGAACTGCCATTAACAGGTGCTGTAAAATATATCGTTTCAGGTAGCCTACCATTGATTTTTCCTTTTATAATCGTTTCTTTAGCAAATGTAGCTAAAGGTAAAAAAGAGAGTAGAGTAACTAATAGTAGTTTTAATTTCATAATTGGCTTGTTTATTATTGATTGGCAGGTTGTTATAAAACTACTAAAAATAAACGTCGCTTTATGAAATGTTAAAATTATTTTGAAAAAATATAAGCGTAAAAAAACCTGCCACTTTTCAGTAGCAGGTTTTTTATGAATTAACACCTTATAATTTATGACTCTGTCGACTCATTATTCTCAGATGATTGCGGAGCGTCATCGCTTCTGCGTTCTTCTCTTGGGGCACGGTCACGAGAATTTCTGTCGTCTCTTGCACCACCACGGTTATCTCTTCCGCGATTATCCCTTCCACGGTCATCCCTTGGTCGGTCTTCACGCTCTCTTGGTACATAGTTTTCGTCTCTTGGAGGCCTTGGCATCAACGCTTTCTTCGATACTTTTTCTTTACGTGTTTTTGGGTCAACACCTAAGTATTTAACATCAAAAACATCGCCCATGTTAACAACATCTGTTACGTTTTCAGTACGTTCCCATGCCAGTTCAGACACGTGTAAAAGTACTTCATTACCCGGAGCATCAAGATATTCTACTACTGCACCAAAGTCCAGTAATTTAATAACTTTAACGCTGTAGGTATCGTTAAGTGTAGGTTTAAAGATAATAGAGTCAATTTTACGTAAAACTGCATCAATACCTTCTGGGTTAGTACCTAAAATTTCAACTTCACCCTGCTCGTCAACCTCGTTAATAACAATAGTTGTACCGGTAGCTTTTTGAAGTTCTTGTATCACTTTTCCTCCAGGGCCTATAAGCGCGCCTATAAATGCACCAGGGATAGTTACTTTAATAATTTTTGGAGAGTGGCGTTTAACCGTTTCTCTTGGAGTATCAATAACTTCAACAAGTTTACCAAGAATATGAAGGCGACCGTCACGAGCCTGCTCTAAAGCTTTCTCCATGATTTCGTATTTAAGACCTTCAATTTTGATATCCATTTGGCAAGCCGTAATACCATCTGCAGTACCGGTTACTTTAAAGTCCATATCACCTAAGTGATCTTCGTCACCTAAAATGTCAGATAGTACAGCCCAACGGCCTGTTTTATCGTCTGATATTAAACCCATTGCAATACCAGATACCGGTTTGATCATTTGTACACCCGCATCCATAAGTGCAAGAGTACCCGCACATACAGTAGCCATAGATGATGAACCGTTAGATTCTAATACTTCAGATACAATACGTACCGTGTAAGGATTATCTGCCGGGATCATGTTTTTAAGTGCACGTTGTGCAAGGTTACCGTGACCTACCTCACGCCTTGATGTACCACGTAGCGGTTTCGCTTCGCCGGTAGAAAAAGGAGGGAAGTTATAGTGTAGGTAAAAACGCTCTTCGCCTTGTTCTGTAGGGCGGTCGATAACGTTAGCCTCACGAGATGTACCTAGGGTTACTGTTGCCAGCGCCTGAGTTTCACCCCTTGTAAATAAAGCCGAACCGTGTGTGGACGGAAGGTAATCTACCTCACACCAAATTGGGCGAATTTCGTTAGTTTTCCTGCCATCAAGGCGAAGGCCAAGATCTAAGATTACGTTACGAACAGCTTCTTTATTAACTTTAGAAAGGTATTTGCTTACAAGGTCGCCGTTTTCAAGTAATTCGTCATCTGTAAATAAAGCTTTAACCTCTTCTTTTACAGCGCCAAATTTCTCGGTACGCTCATGTTTAGCCGATCCTTCTTTTGCAATTGCAAAATACTTATCGTAAGCAAGTTCACGAACTTTAGCTAAAACAGCCTCGTCGCTTTTTTCCTGCTCGTAAGTACGTACTGTTTTTTTACCTACAGCAGCCTGTAGCCTTTCCTGCGCAGCAATCTGTACTTTAATAGCTTCGTGAGCAAATTTAATTGCCTCGATCATTTCAAGTTCAGATATTTCTTTCATTTCGCCTTCAACCATCGCGATAGAATCCATAGATGCGCCTATCATCATATCGATGTCAGACTGGTCTAATTGCTCTTTGCTTGGGTTAATGATAAATTGACCGTCGATACGGGCAACACGAACTTCAGAAATTAGTGTAGCAAAAGGAATGTCTGATATTGCCAGTGCTGCAGATGCTGCCAAACCGGCAAGGGCATCGGGCATAACACTATCGTCATGAGACATTAGTTGTATCATTACCTGAGTTTCGGCATGATAATCTTTCGGGAAAAGAGGGCGCAATACACGGTCTACTAACCTCATGGTTAATACCTCGCCATCACTTGGCCTCGCTTCGCGTTTAAAAAAGCCACCTGGGAAACGTCCGGCAGCAGCAAATTTTTCGCGGTAATCAAGCGTTAAAGGTAAAAAGTCGATACCCGGGCTTGCGGTACGTGCAGATACTACAGTGGCAAGCAACATTGCGTTGCCCATTTGTACTACTACAGCGCCATCGGCCTGTTTTGCTAATTTACCTGTTTCGATCGAGATGCTTCGTCCATCTCCCAGATCGATGATTTCTTTAATAACGTTAGGAATCATAGATTTAATTCAATTTGATTAAACAATGGGTTGTTGTTGTGTTGTTGTTGTTGTAGTTGTATAGCACCCAATGAAAAACCAAAACTTTTATGGCAATATATAAAAAAGAAAAAGAGGCGCGCGGGCACCTCTTCTTATCTTGATTATTTTCTGATGTTTAATTCTTTGATAATCTCACGGTATCTGTTAATCTCCTTCTTTTTCAGGTAATCAAGTAGGCTTCTTCTTTTACCTACCAGTTTTACAAGAGAACGCTCAGTATTATAATCGTGACGATTTTTTTTAAGGTGACCTGTAAGGTGGTTAATCCTGAATGTGAAAAGGGCGATTTGTCCTTCAGCCGAACCTGTGTTAGCTTCTGCTTTGCCGTGTTTTGCGAAAATTTCCGCTTTAACTTCTTTAGTTAAGTACATGCTAATATTATTTAAATGATTATTATGTATTTTCAGGAGGTATTCCTGAATTTGCTGCAAAGGTAAACCTTTTTTTTATTCGCGCAACTAATTATTTAAGAAGATGCACTAACTTTTAAATTGCTGTAATTTTGTTTTATTGTTTTGACATTGAGAACGATGGCGGAATAGCCTGCGCATTGGATGCCCAATTTTTATTAGGATATTTATCCATTACAAACTCCAGCGTGCCGCCTTTCATTAAATCATCATGGCTAAACCAAGACTTGTTTAAAGGCACGCCATTTAGTGTTGCCGATTGTATGTATTTATTATCGGGCGCGTAGTTTTTGCAAACTACGGTAAAGGTTTTTCCATTGCCAAGCGTTATGGTTGCTTTACTAAAAAAAGGACTTCCTATGGTGTACATGGGTAACCCGGGAGTGATAGGATAAAAGCCCAGGTGTGAAAATACTACAAACGATGTTAATCCGCCGCCATCTTCATCGCCCGGTATGCCCATTAAATCGTTCCTGAACCACTGTTTTATTAAACTGCGTATTCTTTTCTGGGTACGCCAAGGTTGCCCGGCATAATTGTATAGGTACGGAATGTGCATACTAGGCTCATTACCCATACTAAACTGGCCTACATTACCGGTATGGTCGCCAAACTGATGGTAAAAGTCAGGACGGCCTTTACCCAATGGCGTATTATACATATCTTCCATACCATCTATAAAGGCCTGGCTGCCGCCAATCATTTTTACAAGATCAGCTACATTATGAATAACATCCCAACGATATACATAACCATTATTTTCATCATATGCTTCGCGGGCACCAATACCACTCGAATATCTATAATCAAAGGGTTCTATAAATTTACCGGCAGCATCTTTAGGGTGGAAGAATTTAGTTTCCGGATTAAATATTTTACGGTAGTTAAGGCTTCGGTTTAAAAAATATTTTTCATCATCCTTTTTGCCAAGATAGCCTGCGATTTTACCAAGGCACCATTCATCATATACGGTGCCTAAAGTAACAGCAACAGGCTGGCGTTTTTCCCATGAATGTACTTCGGGTACGGATTCAGTTTCGCCAACGGCCAATGCCGGAAAGTAACCTTCCTTTTTATAAAACGCATCTAAAGTTCCTGCTTTTTTGCCCGACCATGGTGCTAATGTTTTTTCGGTAATGCCGGCTTTGCAATAGTCGTATGCCTTTTGCAGGTCGAACGATCGCAAACCTTTCGCATAAGCATCAGCCACAGTAGCAACGCCGTGATTTGAGTTCATTCGGCGGCTATCACCTGTAACTTCCGGAAAGGTTGGCATCCAATGGTTATCCATCTGCTCTGCCATGCGCAGGTACGAGTTTATCATGTGTCCTTCTTTCTCGGGTTCTATAATTATCCTTAACGGATGCGTTGCCCTAAAGGTATCCCAAATCCAATCATCAGTATAAAACGGAATGCCATTATCTTTGTGCACTTTACCATCAAAAGCACTGTAATAATTACCATCTTCAGATATGCTAATCATACGCTCGTAAGTTCGATACAGCGATGTGTAAAACACAATCTTATCGGTATCGTTTGTGCCTTCTACATTTATTTTGCCAAGAGTGGTGTTCCAAATTTGCCTGCCTTTTTCGGCAACAGCTAATACATCATAATCTTTAATTTCCCTTTTTAAATTAGCCTGTGCCTGAGCGGTACTTATAAAAGAGATACCGTAACGCACTTTTACCTGTTTGGTCCGTGCCGGATAGCTTAATACTACGCATGCATCTTTACCCTGTGCAGACTTTACAGTCGAACTAATTTTGTCGCCAGATAAAACCCCGGTCTCCGTTGGGGTGATATCTGTTTCCATATAAACATACACCTTAGTATTATTATCAAGGTTTTGATAGCCGCTCACCGTATTGCCTTTAACCTGCAATTGGCCATTGACTGAATTCATAATTAAATAAGACGGCGCTTCATGCTTTAAAAAATCGATACTATAAATTGCCGACTGATGCGATGGTGCATATTTAACGGCAATATTGTAATCGTCTAAAATTGTTTCGTAGTAATAAGGTTTGATAACTTCGTTATCGTACCCGTAGCTAACTACCGGTTTAATTGCTGTTTTATCTCCCTGAAATGGGCTCAGGTTAAAGGCTGATGATCCGCGGTGACTAGTAATCATAACCGGCAAGCCCTTAATTTCGTTACCTGTAAAGTTTTCCCTTTCGGGATATACGCGCAACATGCTGTTGGGTAAATGTATGGTAGGGTAAGTAGGCACGAGCAGGTGGCTTATGTTACCGATATACGGATTTACAAAGTCTACCGGCGTTCGGGTATCAGGCTTCTCCTGTGCCGAGAGCGTGGTTACCGAAAAGATAAAAATTACAATTGATGTTAATAGATGTTTCATTACTAAAAAATGTTAGTGATACAAAACTAATTAAATCGTTTTAGCAAAACCGAAACATTCAAAATAAAATTTCACTATTTAATATAAAACAAAACTGCCTGAAACTAAATAGTTTCAGGCAGTTTAAAAAGTTAGGAATTGTAATGCTATTGCTTTACTTCATAAAGTTTCGCTACTTCGGTATTTACAAATTCTAAAAAGCGTTCGTCAAGATCGGTAAACGCATCAACAATATTACTGTCTATATCAATCTGGCCTACGTTTTCACCATCTACAAATAGAGGCACCACAATTTCAGATCGTACATTAATACTACATGCAATATAATTATCCTGTGCCTGAACATCGGGCACTACAAAGTTTTTCCCGGATACTGCCACCTGCCCGCAAATGCCACGGCCAAACGGGATTACGGTATGGTCTGTCTCCTCGCCTGCGTAAGGCCCTAATACCAATTCTTCCTTATCTCCATTACGAAAGTAGAATCCTACCCAGTCATAATAATCTATATTGTTTTCCAAAAGGTGGCATAGCTGTAACAGCTTTTCATCACGAAGTGTATTGTCGTGGTTTAATATGTCGATAACCTTTGGCTTTAGCTCTTCAAATGTCATGTTTTCTTAAAATAAGTTTAGGCAAAAGTATTTATTAAAGCTGTTTTAATTTGCATATTTTTGTTAAAAATAGTTGCTAATGGGTATCCTGCAAAAAAACAGGCCGTTTTTTATTTTTCTTGCTAAATTTGGGCTTAGCTATTTGGTGCTGTCGTGCCTGTACTGGTTGTTTTTAAATCAGTACGACGCTGCTAAACTAGAGGCTGACGGCATGACCACCATAGTTGCGCAGCAATGCAGGGATGCGGTCAACTTTTTTGGAGGAGATGCCAGCATAGCACCGCATGAAAAAGAAGCATCTTACCGTTTTTATTTAAATGGCAAAAACGTGGTTCGCATTGTAGAAGGTTGCAATGCCATTAGCGTAATGATTTTGTTTACCGCATTTATAGTAGCATTTTCTACAACTTTTAAGCGCACGGCACTATATATACTTTTAGGTCTTGTTATAATACACATACTCAACATAGTTCGTATTGTTTTAATATGTTATGGTGTATATTACTATAAAGAATATGCAGTCTTATTGCACGATATAGTTTTCCCGTTATTTATATATGGAGTAGTATTTGTTTTATGGGTGGCTTGGGTAATTAAATTTTCAGGAAATGCAAAACCAGTTACAACTAAGTAAGTCGCGAATAGCTGGGATAGCTATACTATTTTTGCTGTTAATCTCGGTGCGCATCGTGGAGAAGCATTTGTTTTACGACCCGTTGCTCGAGTTTTTTGGGTCAACGACTAAAGTACTCCCTCAATACGATAGCTTAAAATTGTTTTTAGGATTGTTGTTTAGGTATGCCCTTAACACACTAATATCTTTAGGGATATTATGGCTCGTTTTTAAGGATAAGAGCGTGCAGAGGCTTACGCTAATATTGTACTGTATATTTTTTATAGTATTAATCGGCTCGTTTTTTGCAGTAATAAATTTAGACGATCCCGGACTATTACTGTTGTTTTATATAAGGAGGTTTTTAATACAGCCTTTATTTTTAATATTGTTTCTTCCGGCGTTTTATTATCAAAAACACATGAAGTAAATTTTTATGCTTACTTTTGTAACAATATGAAACTACGCAGGTACATAGGCATTATTTTAACCACTCTTATTCTGTTTTCGAATATAGGGCTGGCGCTGAATGTGCATTACTGCCATGGAGAGGTTTCATCTGTAGCGTTGGCTTATAAGACAGACGTACACACAGGTTATAAACAAAAAGGAATCCTATCCTGTGGGGCAGATGTAAGCAATGAAACAAAATCATGTTGCAAAAATGAACTTGTAAAACTTCAGGATAAAACCGATAGCACCATTATAAAATCGCTACAGTTAGACCTGGGTACTTTTTGTGCCATTAACGAGTTTAAACCTTTTACTTTATATTACAGCGAGGTTGCTGCGGCTAAAAAAGAAACCCCTTCTTTTTACTGCGATAGTCATGCGCCGCCGCTTTTTAAGCTGTATTGCCAATATATTTTTTACGCCTAAACTTTACTGTGGTAATCAGTTACCTACTCAGGTAAATATTTATTACTAACATTAAAGATAATTCATGCAAAAAATAATTTTGATTTTCTTGCTGTTGCCGGCTTTGTATACCCAGGCACAGCAAACAGTTAGCGGCAAAGTGCTCGATGAGCAAAGTAAGCCGCTTCCCGGCGCCTCCGTTTATTGGCACGGCACCAGTAGTAGTACATCATCTGCAGATGATGGAACGTTTACAATACCCTATGACGCTGTTAACACTAACCTTATAATAAGTTACATAGGCTATAAAACCGACACTATTAGTGTCTCGTCTTCACAATTTATTTCGCATACTATGACGCCCGACACTGCCAGTGAATTAAATGAAGTAGTGGTAGATAAGGAACGTAAAAGCCTGGAGCGATCGCATGTTAAAGCGGCTAACGTATCTACTATGGGCGGTAAAGAGCTTCTAAAAGCGGCTTGCTGTAACATTGCCGAAAGCTTCGAAACTAATCCGTCTATCGATGTAAATTTTTCAGACGCGCTTACGGGTACAAAGCAAATTAAAATGCTTGGCTTAACCAGTCCTTATTTGGTCATTGCCGAGGAGAATATTCCTGCGGTTAGAGGTGCATCGCAAGCTTACGGCTTGTCTTTTATTCCCGGTACCTGGGTAGAGAGCATTCAAATTACTAAAGGAGCCGGGCCGGTTACAAACGGTTACGAAAGCATATCGGGCCAGATAAACTACGAGCTGATAAAGCCTTTAAATGATATCCCTTTCTTCTTAAATGTATATGGCGATACCGGAAGCCGTTTTGAGGTGAATACACATTTCAATAAAAAGGTGTCTGATAAATGGAGCTCATCGTTATTTGTGCATGGTAATGCGCGGGTATCTAAAAATGATATGAATAATGATGGCTTTTTAGATAACCCATTAGGAAAACAGGTAAATGTTTTAAACCGATGGCAGTACACCGATGCCGAAAAAGGATGGGTTAGCTTTCTTAACGTTCGCTACATGCGCGATGAAAAGCAGGCAGGGCAGTTAGATTTTGATGCAGATAAAGACAAGTTTACAACAAATGTATGGGGATCTGAAATTAATACCAGCAAAGCAGATTTTTCGGGTAAGCTGGGTTATGTATTTCCGGAGATGCCGTACCAGAGCATTGGCCTGCAGACCGCTTTTAACTGGCACAAGCAAAATTCCTATTTCGGATTTAACCAATATGATATAGAACAGAAGAGCGTGTACAGCAACCTTATTTTTAGTTCGATAATTAATAACACACTCAACAAATTTTCTACAGGTGTAAATTTCACCTATGATAATTATGATGAATTTGTTGCTGTTCGCCGGTCATCAGATTTGCGAGGACGCGATTACGACAGGATAGACAATTCTGTAGGTGCATTTTTTGATTATACGTATGATAATGCTAACAACCTTACTCTCGAATTAGGCGGCCGCTTTGATGTTCATAACCGCCTAGGTGCTTTTTTTACGCCGCGCGCCCACGTTAGATACAATCCGTGGGAAAAAACAACGTTGCGATTATCTGCGGGTAGGGGCAAGAGAGCCGCTAACATCTTTGCAGAGAATCAATCGCTTTTTGGCAGCTCGAGAAATATTCAGACAGCAGTGCAGGGTAATGGCGGTAAGCTTTACGGACTAGATCCGGAAATTGCGTGGAATTACGGACTTAGTTTTGTGCAAAGCTTTCCGTTATTTGGCAAAGATGCAGAGTTTGTAGTTGATTTCTACCGTACCGATTTTCAGAATCAGGTAGTGACTGATTTATATGGATCGCCACAAGCTGCAACGTTTTATAATCTACAAGGTAAGTCATACGCTAATAGCTTGCAGGTAGAGCTAAATTACCAGCCCTTTACTCACTTTAATATTCGTACTGCTTATAAGTATTATGATATTAAAACTGATTACATTAGCACCGGGGCTCAGGAACGACCACTACAGGCTAAGAACCGATTTTTCGCTAATCTATCTTTCGAAACGCATATTAAAGATGATGGCAGCCAATGGAAGTTTGACTATACCTATAATTTAATGGGCAGGCAACGTTTACCAAATACATCTACAAATCCAGAACAATACCAAATGGGCGACTATTCTCCATCGTTCTCTGTAATGAATGCTCAGGTAACCAGAACGTTTTCAAGCGTTTTTGAAATGTATATAGGCGCAGAAAACTTTGGGAACTACCGCCAGAAAAAAGCAATTATTGGTGCAGATGATCCGTTTGGCACTTATTTTGACAGCTCTATTGTATATGCACCTATTTTCGGGCAAATGTATTATGCCGGGCTGCGTTTTAAAATTAAATAAAATCAATTTCAGCTTTAAAAGTCTGAACAAATATTCGAACCAAAATAAATTTAATAAAATGAAGAAATTAATTTTAGTGTTATTAATTGCCCTTGCAGGATTTACGGCGCAGGCGCAGGATAAAAAAAGTAAAAATGCCAAATACGATGTTGGTGTAAAAGGCAATTGCGGCCAATGCAAAGCACGTATCGAAAAGGCTGCCTTTGGAGTTAAAGGAGTAAAATCGGCTACATGGCATGATGATGACCAGATGCTGCATTTAATTATCGATGAAAATAAATGTACAACTGCAGATGTAAGTGCGGCAGTAGCAAAATCAGGCCATGATACAGATAAGGTTAAGGCAACAGTTACCGATTATAATGCATTACATTCCTGCTGTCAGTATAATAGAGAGTAATATTAGCGAAGTTATCCGGCACATGTTACTATAATAAAAAAGGGAGCGCTAACAGCGCTCCCTTTTCTTATGTGTCAAACAGATATTACATCATGCCCGGCATACCGCCGCCCATTGGCATACCGCCGCCTGGGTTATCTTCTTTAATATCGATAAGTGCACATTCAGTAGTAAGTATCATACCTGCTACAGATGCTGCATTTTCAAGGGCAACACGAGTAACTTTTTTAGGATCGATAATACCAGCTGCAAGCATATCTACATATTCATCTGTTTTTGCATTGTAACCAAAATCGCCAGTACCTTCAGCAACTTTAGCCACAACTACAGATCCTTCAAGGCCCGCATTTTCAACAATAGTTCTTAAAGGAGATTCTACAGCACGAGATATAATCTGGATACCTGTAGCCTCATCAGCATTTTCAGCCGTAATATTTTTAAGTGCTGTTTTTGCTCTAAGTAACGCAACACCACCACCTGCAACAATACCTTCTTCTACCGCTGCTCTTGTAGCGTGAAGTGCATCGTCAACACGGTCTTTTTTCTCTTTCATTTCAACTTCAGATGCTGCACCTACATAAAGAACCGCAACACCACCCGCAAGTTTAGCAAGGCGCTCTTGTAATTTTTCTTTGTCATAGTCAGATGTTGTAGTTTCCATCTGTGCTTTAATCTGGTTAACGCGGTTTTTAATAAGTTCAGAATCACCAGCACCATTAACAAGTGTAGTGTTATCTTTATCAATAACCACTTTTTCGCAGGTACCAAGCATATCAAGCGTAGTGTTTTCAAGAGAGTAACCCCTTTCTTCGCTGATTACTGTACCGCCTGTAAGTATAGCGATATCTTCAAGTAATGCCTTTCTTCTGTCGCCAAAGCCCGGAGCTTTAACAGCAGCAATTTTAAGTGCACCTCTTAATTTGTTAACCACAAGTGTAGCAAGCGCTTCGCCATCTACATCTTCAGCAATAATTAATAAAGGTTTGCCTGATTGTGCAACCGGTTCAAGTACCGGAAGCAAATCTTTCATTGAAGATACTTTTTTATCGTATAGTAAAATGTACGGCCTTTCTAATTCAGCCTCCATTTTTTCAGAATTTGTTACAAAGTAAGCCGATAGGTAACCGCGGTCAAACTGCATACCTTCAACAACGTCTACATACGTATCAGTTCCTTTAGCTTCTTCAACAGTGATTACACCTTCTTTACCTACTTTAGCAAAAGCAGTAGCGATAAGTTCGCCAATGTTTTCGTCGTTATTAGCAGATATAGATGCAATTTGCTTGATTTTTTCGCTGTCAGATCCTACCACTTTAGCTTGTTGAGAAAGGTCAGCCACAATAGCTTCAACTGCTTTATCAATACCACGTTTAAGGTCCATTGGGTTAGCACCCGCAGCAACGTTTTTAAGTCCTTCTTTTACAATTGCCTGTGCAAGCACTGTTGCAGTTGTAGTACCGTCTCCGGCAAGGTCGTTAGTTTTAGAGGCAACCTCTTTAACCATTTGAGCACCCATGTTTTCAAGAGTGTCTTTAAGTTCAATTTCTTTCGCAACAGATACACCATCTTTAGTAACAGTAGGGCCACCAAACGATTTACTAATAATTACATTACGGCCTTTAGGGCCAAGTGTTACTTTTACTGCATTTGCTAAAGCATCTACACCACGTTTTAAACCGTCGCGTGCTTCAATATCAAATTTAATTTCTTTTGCCATTTTACTTGCTTTTATATGTTTTTCAAAAATTAATCGCTCCTTATATTACTGCGAAAATCTCTTCTTCTTTCATTATAAGGTAATCTTTACCTTCAAATTTTAATTCGGTACCTGCATATTTGCCATACAGTACAGTATCGCCCACTTTTACGGTCATATCATAGTCTTTAGAGCCATTACCTACGGCAACTACGATACCTTTTTGTGGTTTTTCTTTAGCAGTGTCAGGAATAAAAATTCCGGAAGCAGTTTTAGTCTCTGCAGCAACCGGCTCTATTAGAACGCGGTCTGAAAGCGGTTTAATGTTTAAAGCCATATTTCTATATTTTTATGTTTGTTATAAATCGTTGCTATCTATTTTTCACAAATTGTGCCAATAGTAAAAACTGCCAGTTTAAAGCATAAAAAAATGCCAGCTACTGACATGCTGGCATTTTTATATATTGTATTTTGTAACGTTTATTGTTGCGGGGCAGGAGTTACAGGAGTAACTGGAGTTGTCGTTGTTCCCGCAGGCTGATTTACCGGTGCATTGGTAGTACCTCTTGGCGCACCTGCCGGAGCTGTTGGTACAGCAGAATCATCTGTTAGTGGAGCCGCCCCTGAATAGCTGGTTGAAAAGCTTAAGCTTGAAAGCAAAATTAGAGCTACCAATATAGTAGATAGCGTCCATGTACTTTTATCAAGAAAATCGGTTGTTTTTTGAACACCACCCATAACTTGTGGGCCACCTATTGCTGAAGAAAGGCCTCCACCTTTAGGGTTTTGTACCATAATTACCACTATCAAAAGGAAGCTTACTATTGTTATAAGCACTAAAAAAACTGTAAATTCCATTATTCTTTAATTATTGTTTTGTTGTAAATTCTTTACTTCTAAAATACGGTCTGCAAAGAAAGCATTTTTTTCCGGATATTTCAAAATTAAAATTTCATAAGCTTGTATCGCTTTTGTATATTTTTTTTGCTCAAGATAAACGCGTGCAAGTGTTTCTGTCATTAATCCGGGACCATCATTAACAGATTTATTACTGTTTACAGGCGTTGGAGCATCTTTTTTAACTGGAGCAATTTTAGGGTTGGCTTCAATAAATTTATCTATAAGGTCATACTTATTTGCATATAAATTTTCTAAAACGGGTTGTTTCGGTGCTTCATCACGCTGAACCGGTGCTGTTTTAGAGAGTTGTAGCCATTCTGCAAACGAATGTTTTTCTGCTTGGTTAAACGCTAAAGGCCTGCCGACTTCGGTGATTTTTGGTTCATCCGACTCGGGTTTAACTTCTTCGGTAGCTACGTTATCAAACACCGCCTCAATTAACTCAGGTTTGATTACTTTAACCGTCGATTCATCTTCAACAAAAATATCCGACTCCTTAATAATCAACTTGATTGATTCTTCAAGTTTTTCAGGGATAGGTGCCGAAGTTATTACGTCATCAATAGTAGTATGTTCCGGTGCATCCGCTTCCTGGATTGATAACAATATTGATTGCTCTAATTTATTTTCCGATAGAGTGGTGGTTACTACCTGGCTGTCATTTACAGTTATTTCAGCTACCGCTTTTTCCTGGTCTTCAAGTGCGGTTTTATCAATACTCCTAAATTCTTCCGATGTTATAAAATCGAACAATACAGTCCGGTCGGTAGTATATGCCGCAGTCTTTTTAAGTTCGGTATTATATCTAAAGCTATCCCGATTATAAAGCCCCTTTAAATAAATTGCACGCGCACTTTGCAGGTACGGAAATTCCTTAAGGATGCTTTCCAGTTCTGTAGTTTGCCTGTCGTTTAAGGAATAGGGCTTATTAAGCAGGTATGTATAGTCTTTTGTGTTCAAATTTAGTTTTGGTTGATATCAAGTCTCAGTCGCGGTCTCAGTCTCAGTTTTCAGTTAGTGTAGCTACTGTCAACTGCGACTGAAGACTGTTTACTGATCTACCATTTAGCCAGCGAGGCATTAAATATATCCTGTGTAATTCGTTCAAAAATTTCTTCAAGGGCGGCGTTCAACACCGCTCCCGTAAGCAGGCTATTCCCGGGATAGTCATAATAGAAACTGAATGACCTTTCGAAATCATCTTTTTCCTGCTTTTTGTTCGTAAACCTAACGTTAACGCTAATGGTTAACCTATTTTGTGCAGCAAGCTGATTAGCAGTTGCCGTCATCGGTGTTACCCTGAATTCGGTTATCTCTCCTTCATACAACAGGTCACCATTTTCGTTAGTAAGGCTAAGGTTGGTTTGATTTTGTATCAAATTCTGAAGCCTCTGTGTAAAAGTACGCTCAATACCCGGCTCCACCACATCGGCATTATTTAAAAAGTAGTTTACCTGAAACGTATCTGCATTAATTTTACCTGTACCGGTAAAATTGTAAACAGAGCAGCCACTTAAAGTAAACAGCAGCGAAAATGCCAGTATAAATTTTATGTATTTCATGATATAAATGCCTTTAGGCTATAAATCGTATTGTTTAATTTTTCGGTACAAAGTACGTTCAGATATGCCAAGCTCATCAGCCGCTGCCTTACGTTTGCCTTTGTTGCGCTCTAAAGCTTTTTTAATAAGCTCAATCTCTTTTTCATCAAGGCGCAGTGTTTCTTCTTCCTCCACAGCTTCAGCGAACAGGTAATTGTCATCATCATCTTCGTCATCATCAAGATCATGCTGCTCTATAACCGGCGGCTCGGGGCGGCTTACTTTTTGCGGAGCATATACCTCACGGCTATTACTACGTGGCAACTCTTCAAATTCACGGTGGTTTTCATCCTCCTGGCCGTATATACGTTGAATTAACCCTTTATTAGTTTCCTGAACCTTACTGCTGTTGCCGTTTTGCATAAGCTCCATAGTAAGTTTTTTAAGGTCGTTAAGGTCACCGCGCATGTCGAATAACACTTTATATAATATCTCCCTTTCGGTACTAAAATCGCTCTCTGCTTTCTTGTCTTTTACTACAGCAGGTAAGTTGCTTCCGCCTTCCGGCAGATAACCCCTAAGCGAGGCCTGCGAGATATTACGGTTTGTTTCTAAAACAGAAATTTGTTCGGCAACATTGCGCAGTTGGCGAATGTTTCCGCCCCAGCGGTATTTTAATAGCAAATGCACTGCATCATCATCCAGCTTTATAGGGGGCATTTTGTATTTATGAGCAAAATCAGAAGAGAATTTACGGAACAATAAATGAATATCATCTTTACGTTCGCGCAGCGGCGGAAGCATAATTTCCACCGTGCTTAAACGGTAGTACAAATCTTCTCTAAATTTACCTTTCTCAATCGCTTCAAACATATTAACGTTAGTAGCAGCTACTATACGCACATTTGTTTTTTGCACCTGAGACGATCCTACTTTTATAAACTCGCCATTTTCAAGCACACGCAGCAGGCGTACCTGTGTAGTAAGAGGTAATTCGCCTACTTCATCTAAAAAAATAGTACCGCCATCGGCTACCTCAAAATATCCTTCTCGGGTATTGGTAGCGCCCGTAAAAGCGCCTTTTTCGTGCCCGAATAATTCGCTATCTATTGTACCCTCTGGTATGGCACCACAGTTAACGGCAATATATTTACCGTGCTTGCGGTGCGATAAGGCATGTATTATTTTAGGGATGCTCTCTTTACCTACACCACTTTCTCCGGTAACCAGTACCGATATATCGGTTGGGGCAACCTGTATGGCTTTTTCTACGGCGCGGTTAAGTTTTTGGTCGTTCCCAATAATTTCAAATCGCTGTTTTATGGCTTGTACGCTTTCCATATATTGTTTAAGCCTTATAATTTACAGAAGCGCTCTGCTCCTTAAATAATTTTACAATTTTATTTCTTTGCCTTACGGCTTTTCCAAAATCCACTATGCCTCGTCTGTAATTTGTAATTACGTTAACAGCCATAAAGCCATTATCGGCGTATAGTCTTATCTCGAATGGTGTTTTCCAGATGTTATTTTGACGGTGAATATAGACAGTATGATTACTTTTCATCAACGCACCGGAATACTTCAGAATTGCAGCCCTTAATATTTCCGCATTTTGTTCTTTAGTTAATTCGTTTTTTATAATGGTAAACTTGTCAATTTTTAAAGATATTATTAGTGCGTATAGGCCGAATAATATAAACAAGCTGTTAAATACAATAATAAGCAGCAGCCGCCGCTCATTATATCGCACATTAAATAACATATACGCAGAAAATGAAATTAAAAATAAGGAGAAAAGTGCAAAAAGATATTTTTCAAATGCCCGGTTTCGTTTCAGTTTACGTTCAAATTCTTTAAAAGTCATTGTAATCGTGGCTAAATTTTTTAATTCATATCACTATATCCCACAGCTTCACCTATTAGTGTTGCCGATGTAAACTCGGTAATCAGAACGTTTACAAACTCGCCTGCTTTATAATTGCCTTTAGGGAAAACCACCATAGTATTGTGCGCACTGCGACCCGACCAATGCTGGTCTGATTTTTTAGAGTTTTTTTCTATCAGTACTTCCACCACATGGCCTAAAAAGCGGCCGGTACGTTCCCAGCTCATTTTTTGCTGCATATCTACCACTTCCTGCAGGCGGCGTTTTTTAGTTTCTTCGGGTACATCATCTTCCATCTTACGGGCAGCAAGTGTTCCCGGCCTTTCAGAATACGAATACATATAACCAAAGTCGAACTTAACGTGCTCCATAAGGCTCAATGTATCCTGATGATCCTGCTCCGTTTCTGTAGGGAAACCAATAATCATATCCTGAGATACTGAGCAATTAGGAATAATTGTCTTAATTTTATCTATAAGCGCAATGTACTCCTCGCGGGTATGCTGGCGGTTCATTTCATGTAATATACGGGTACTGCCACTTTGCACCGGCAGGTGAATATAGTCGCACACATTTTTATGCCTTGCAATAACGTGCAGTACACTCTCGTGCATATCCTGCGGGTTGCTGGTGCTAAAGCGCACTCGCATTTTAGGGTAGGCAGTAGCTACCATATCCAGCAGCTGTGCAAAATCTACCGCGGTAGCCCTTTGCATTTCAGATGCCTTACCGTAATCCTTTTTGAGTCCGCCGCCATACCACAGGTAGCTATCCACGTTTTGGCCTAATAAAGTAATCTCCTTGTAGCCACGGCTCCATAAGTCGGCTATTTCAGCCATAATACTTTGGGTATCTCGGCTGCGCTCACGGCCACGGGTAAAAGGCACCACGCAAAAGGTACACATGTTGTCGCACCCACGGGTTATCGATACAAAAGCTGTAACGCCGTTGCTGTTTAAACGTACGGGAGCAATATCGCCATACGTTTCATCCTTAGATAAAATTACGTTTATAGCATCGCGGCCTTCTTCTACCTCCTTTAAAAGGTTAGGCAAATCTTTATAGGCATCAGGGCCTATAACCATATCAACAATTTTTTCCTCTTCTAAAAACTGGCTTTTTAAACGCTCGGCCATACAGCCTAAAACGCCCACCTTCATTCCCGGGTTAATACGTTTTACTGCATTGTATTTTTCGAGCCTCTTGCGCACGGTTTGCTCTGCCTTATCTCTAATAGAGCAGGTGTTAACCAATACTAAATCGGCTTCTTCTAATATTTGTGTAGTGTTATATCCTTCATTTGCAAGTATAGATGCTACTACCTCGCTATCGGCAAAGTTCATAGCACAGCCATAACTCTCTATAAACAGTTTTTTTGTATTGCCTGTTTTTTGTTCTAAAACAAGGCTTTGTCCTTGTAAAGTCTCCTCAATTATCTTTTCCATATCACACTACTGCACATACATATTTGAATAGGCAAAGATAACTATAAATTTTATACTCTGACAAGTTGACAGCCAGCGTTGTGTTAAAAATTTAACTTTACACCTATATATAATAGGAGTGTTAAAAGGTTAATGTTTGTCGAAAAAGAACATTTTAAAATAATAGAAATTCAATATTTAAAAAAATCATATACTTTTGCGACCAAAGAAAAGTACGATGGCAAAGAATTTAGTGATAGTTGAGTCGCCGGCAAAGGCAAAAACCATAGAAAAGTTTTTAGGGAAAGATTACCAGGTTGAGTCCAGCTACGGCCACATTGCCGACCTTCCATCTAAAGAAATTGGGGTGGATGTATTAAACGGATTTAAACCAAAATATGAGGTATCGCCCGATAAAAAGGCATTGGTTAAAAAACTCAGGGATCTTTCTAAATCGGCCGATATGGTTTGGTTAGCGAGCGATGAAGACCGGGAGGGTGAGGCAATTGCATGGCATCTTGCAGAAGAGCTACACCTGGATAAGGCCAAAACCAAACGTATTGTTTTTCATGAAATTACAAAAACTGCCATACTAAAAGCGATTGATAACCCAAGAGATATTGATTATAACCTTGTAAATGCACAACAAGCACGCAGGGTTTTAGACAGGCTGGTAGGTTACGAACTTTCGCCGGTACTTTGGAAGAAAGTTAAAAGCGGGTTATCTGCCGGGCGTGTACAATCTGTTTCGGTTCGTTTAATTGTAGAGCGCGAACGTGAGATACAAAATTTTAAAACCGAAGGATCGTACAGCGTTACCGCAGAGTTTGTAAACGAAGCCGGTAAGAACCTTAAAGCAAAACTCCCTAAAAACTTTGCTACCAGAAAAGATGCGGAAGATTTTTTAAATAAAAATATAGGATCTGCATATAAGGTATCTGACCTTGAAACTAAACCGGCCAAGAAATCGCCCGCGGCACCATTTACCACATCTACACTTCAGCAGGAAGCTGCGCGTAAGCTGTATTTGCCTGTAGGTGTTACCATGATGCTTGCCCAAAGGTTGTATGAGGCGGGACTTATTACCTATATGAGAACCGACAGCGTAAACCTTTCGCAGGATGCTATGGCTGCCGCAGAAGCAGAAATTACAAGGTCGTACGGTAAACAATTTAGCAAACCCCGCAATTTTAATACTAAAAGTAAAGGTGCCCAGGAGGCTCACGAAGCCATTCGCCCTACCGATATGACGCAGCATACTGTAAATATCGATCGCGACCAGGCACGTTTGTACGACCTTATCTGGAAACGTACACTTGCCTCACAGATGAGCGATGCCGAATTAGAGCGCACAAACGTTAAAATTGAAGCAAGTAATCATAAGGATTTATTTACAGCTTCGGGCGAAGTGCTTATGTTTGAGGGCTTTTTAAAGGTATACCTTGAAGGTCATGACGAGGATGAAGAAGAGCAGGAAGGTATGTTGCCGGCACTACGTGTAAACGAAAAATTAAACAATAACTATATCACCGCTACAGAGCGTTTTTCGAGGCCACCCGCACGTTACACTGAGGCAGCACTGGTTAAAAAACTTGAAGAGTTAGGTATAGGAAGACCATCTACCTATGCGCCAACAATATCTACAATCATCAGCAGGAATTATGTTGAAAAAGGAAATTTTGAAGGGCAGCAAAGAAAATATACACAATTAACATTAAAAGGAACTAACTTAGCACAACAGGAACTTGCTGAAAACGTAGGGTCTGACAAAGGGAAGTTAGTGCCAACAGATATTGGAACTATTGTAAACGACTTTTTGGTAAACCATTTTGATTCTATTTTAGATTATAACTTTACTGCTAAAGTAGAGGAGGATTTTGATGAGATAGCATCGGGTAGGGAAGACTGGACCAAGATGATGGGTAATTTTTACAACCATTTTCATCCAAGGGTTCAGGATGTTGAAAAAAATGCTGACAGAGAGTCGGGGGAAAGGATACTGGGTACCGATCCTAAAACAGGTAAACCTGTGAGTGTACGTTTGGGCAAATTTGGCCCTATGGCACAAATAGGGGAGCCAGATGATGAGGTTAAGCAATTTGCTAGCCTGTTACCTGATCAAAATATTGGTACTATTAATCTTGAAGAGGCATTGGGCTTATTCTTGCTGCCAAAAAACCTTGGTGTTCATGAAGGTGAAGAGGTAGAGGTTAGTAACGGACGTTTTGGTCCGTACATCAGGTTTGGCAAAATGTTTATTTCGTTGCCAAAAGGTGAAGATCCACTTGATGTTAATTTTGAAAGAGCCAAAGAACTGATAGGTGAAAAACAACAGGCAGATGCTCCAATTGGTACTTATAAAGGTGAGCCGGTACAAAAAGGAGTTGGACGTTTTGGTCCCTTCATTAAATGGAACGGCATTTTTATAAACGTTAGCAAAAAGTATAATTTTGACAACTTATCTCAGGATGACCTTGTGGCGCTGATTGAAGATAAGCAACAAAAAGAACTTGATAAAGTAATACATAACTGGGAGGAAGAAGATATAAAGGTAGAGAAGGCTCGTTGGGGACGATCTGTAATACTTAAAGGCAAGCTAAAAATTGAGCTTAGTAAAGATGTTGATGCAGCTGCATTAACGCTGGACCAGGTTAAAAACATGATTGCCGAAAAAACGCCGACTAAAAAAGCACCTGCTGCTAAAAAAACAGCAAACGCCAAAAAGCCTGCAGCTACTAAAAAAACTACAGTTAAAAAGAAATAAGAATGGGCTTGGATTTTTTACAACCTTTAGATGGGGGTCTGTTAGGTTTTATTGATGGGTTATCTGCCCAGTCATTAGGTAAAAAAGCACTTTTTCATACCTCAGGTAATTTTCCGGATCTAGGCACGGTATCGATCGCTATTATAGGCGTACTCGACAACAGGGGGCAAAATGATGGTAAAGATCATGTGCACCTAAACTATATACGAAAAGAATTTTACAGCTTATATCCCGGTAACTGGGATAAGGTGATTGCTGATTTAGGTACTATACCCGCCGGTGAAACACAACAAGATACGTACTATGCGTTAAAAAGTATAGTGTCCGAATTGGTGAAAAATAAAATTTTGCCTGTAGTTATTGGCGGATCTCAGGATCTGGCCTATGCTATGTACCGTGCTTATGATAAGCTGGAGCAAATGGTGAATTTCGTAGCAGTAGATAGCCGTTTTGATTTTGGCGCAGAAGATGAGGTAATTTCTGCACGCTCGTTTTTAACCCGCATGATTATTGAAGAGCCCCACAACCTGTTTAACTACAGTAATGTTGGTTATCAAACTTATTTTAATCCGCAGGAAGAAATAGACCTTGTAGAAAAGCTTTACTTTGATGCTTATCGGCTTGGCGAGGTGAGTAATGATGTTACTATTGCTGAGCCTGTTTTTAGAGATGCCGACATTGTATGCATCGATATGACGGCAGTGAAATCTGGCGACTCAGGCAACATTGTTAAATTCGTGCCAAATGGTTTTGATGGAAAAGAAATTTGTACTTTAGCACGCTATTCCGGGATTAGCGATAAGGTCACTTCATTTGGGATCTTTAATCACAACGATACACGACAGGAGTCAGTTTTAATTGCCCAGGTGTTGTGGTATTTTATCGAGGGAACCCATTATCGATCGAACGAATTTCCTTTTGGAAGCCGCGAGCATTATACTAAATATATTGTGCCAATGGAAGATGAAGAATTGGTGTTTTATAAGAGCGATAAGACAGAAAGATGGTGGATAGAAGTGAAAAGTAATTTAATCGATAATAATAAAGTTAAAAAGTCTACGTTATTACCGTGTAGTTATAAAGATTACTTAAGTGCTTGCAGTAGCGAGTTTCCGGAAAGATTATGGAAAGCGCAAAGAAAAAACATAATTTAACGTTTATGTTACAAAAAATTGTTCTTTTTGAGTGTTTCATCAAATGTTTGTGATCGACTTAGGTTTTTCAATAAAAAAATTGTTTTTTTCAAAATAAATAAATAGGTTTACGGCCTTAAAAATAGAATACATTAATAACCCGAATTTATGAAGAAGTTCATTGCATTAACAGCAACTTTATCATTTCTAATCAGCTGCGGTTCTAGCGATCGAGGAGAACTGGTAGGTGTGAAAGGAAAAAAGTGGAGGCCTGAAAAACCTTATGGTATGACTTTAGTTCCTGGCGGCGCTTACATCATGGGTAAGTCTGACGACGATTTGGCTAATGTTCAGGATGCTCCAACAAAAACGGTTACTGTACGTTCATTTTATATGGATGAGACAGAGATCACTAATAGTGAGTATCGTCAGTTTGTGGAGTGGGTTAAAGATTCTACAATCAGAACGAGATTGGCTATACTTGCAGATGAGCAGGGACAGACAAGTGGCGGTATAGGTGACTACGCATTTAAAGATCAGGAGGGTGAAAATAAATCGCCTTACGATCAATACATGTACGATAACTATTATAGTGTTTCTACAGGAGATGATATATACGCAGGCCGAAAACTTAACCATAAAGCAAAGCTTATCAAAGATCCGCAAAAGTATCCGGATGAGTTTTATGTTGAGGTGATGGACTCTATGTACCTTCCTGAATCTGAATCATACAATGGTTTAAGAACGATAGATGTGTCTAAACTTGTTTTTGGATACAAATGGATGGACATTGCTGCTGCTGCAAAAGATAAATCTAAAAACTCAAGAGAGAAAAGAAGTAAATATCTGGTTTCTGAAAAAGTACAGGTATATCCTGATACTACGGTTTGGATTAAAGATTTTGCTTACTCATACAATGAGCCAATGCACAATGATTATTTTTGGCACGACGCATACGGCGAATATCCAGTAGTGGGTGTAAGCTGGGGTCAGGCAAAAGCGTTTTGCGCGTGGAGAACTCTTAACAGAAATGCTTACAAAAAATCGAAGAAACAACAATTTGTAAACTCTTTCCGTTTGCCTACAGAGGCGGAGTGGGAGTATGCTGCAAGAGGTGGTTTAGAGTCGGCTACATTCCCTTGGGGAGGTCCGTATGCTAAAAACGACACCGGTTGTTTCCTTGCTAACTTTAAGCCTAACCGTGGAGATTATGCTGCGGATGGTGCTTTATATACTGTAGAGGCGCAGTCATTTGATCCTAATGATTTTAATTTATATAACATGGCTGGTAACGTTGCCGAGTGGACAGACTCATCGTATGATGCATCTTCTTACGAATATGTATCTACAATGAACCCTAACGTGTCAAACAGGTCTAACCAGCGTAAAGTTACTCGTGGTGGTTCTTGGAAAGATGTTGCTTATTTCCTTCAAACCAGCACAAGAGATTGGGAGTATGCTGACTCTGCAAGAAGCTATATTGGCTTTAGAACAGTTCAGGATTACATGGGTACGCAAAATACCGGTAACCAATAAAAATTTTAACCAACTCGGATTTTCTTAAATTTAAACTTAATTAACTTAACTAAAACTATTTTTTTATTATGGCACTACCACAAAGAGTTATGAATATGGCCTACGGTCTTGGAGCTGCGGTTGTAATTATTGGCGCACTTTTCAAATTAATGCACTGGCCATTTGCTAGTGAAATGCTTATCGCGGGTCTTGGAACTGAGGCTTTCATCTTTGCAATGTCGGCTTTCGAACCTGTACACAAAGACCTTGACTGGTCATTAGTTTACCCTGAACTTGCAGGTGGTGAAACTAAAAAGAGAGAAGTGAAAAAAGAAACTCCAACTGAGGCTCAGGGATTACTTTCTCAAAAATTAGACAACTTACTTAAAGAAGCTAAAATCGATGGCGAACTTATGGCTAGCTTAGGTTCAAGCATCAAAAATTTCGAATCTGCTGCTAAAGGTATTGCTCCTACAGTTGACTCTATTTCTTCTCAGAAAAAATACAGCGAAGAAATGTCTACTGCTGCTGCACAAATGGAATCATTAAACAGCCTTTACAAAGTACAGTTAGATAGTGCTTCTCGTAACGCTGAAGCTAATAGAGTTATCGCTGAAAACGCGACTAAACTTCAACAAGAGATGTCAGCTATGACTAAAAACATTGCTTCATTAAACAATGTTTATGGTGGTATGCTTTCTGCAATGGGCAACAAAGCTTAATTAGTAGATAATAATTTTTAACAAAACGAAAAAAAACTACTAAAGTAAAATGGCAGGAGGAAAACAAACCCCAAGGCAAAAGATGGTGAACCTAATGTACCTGGTTTTCATCGCAATGATGGCATTAAATATGTCTAAAGAAGTTCTGACAGCCTTTGGTTTGATGAACGAACAGTTTGAAACGTCTAATACAGGTGCTACCGAAAATAACACTAACCTTTATACTTCACTTGCTGCTAAAGCGGCTGAATCGGGTGGTGAATTCGCGGCTGCAAAAGTTGTTGCTGATAAAGTTAAAACATTGTCAGATAATTTTACAACTTATATTGGCTCTTTAAAAAATGATATTACCAAAGAAGTTGAAAAAACTGAAAGCGGTAAACTTCCTTACGAGGCTATGGATAAAGGAGACAAAATTGATGAGGCTTGGTTTTCCGGAGACGGTTATTCTAAAAAAGGTCAGGAAATTGTTTCTACTATCGAGAAGTATAAAGCAGATATGAAAGCTGCAGTTGGTACTGACAAAAAATATCAGGGTGTAATTAGTGAACTTGATAGCAAATTTAGTACAGCTGATGTTAAAGATGGTGAAGGTGTTACGAAAAAATACCTTGATTATCATTATAAAGGTTTCCCTGCAATTGCGTCAATTACAAAATTATCTGCAATGCAAAATAATGCTAAAGTTATAGAAACTAACGTTTATAACGCTGCATTAGGGAAAGCGGCTGTAGCGGCTGCATCTATGAAGAACTATACTGCTCTTGTAGTATTAGATAAAAATGCTTATTTCCAAGGTGAAAAGGTGACAGGTAAAGTAGTACTTGGTCGTTATGACGAAAATACAAAACCTACTTCATTTAGTGGTCCTGGTAAAATAGAAAACGGACAGGCTGTTATTAACCTTACAGCAGGTGCTGTTGGTGAGCAGTCTATTAAAGGTCAGTTTGGCTTTGTTGAAGATGGTAAAAATATTCCTTTGGCGTTTGAAGGTAAATATGTTGTTGTACCTAGGCCTAACTCGGCTACAATTTCTGCTGATAAAATGAACGTTGTTTACCGTGGTGTTCCTAACCCTATCTCTGTATCATTTGCTGGTATAGGTGCAGATAAAGTTAGTGCATCCGCTCCGGGTATGCGTGCTGCCGGTAAAGCAGGTCAGTATATGTTAAGCCCTGGCGGAGGTAGCGAAGTTACTGTTTCAGTTACAGGTACCTTACCAAACGGTGATAAAGTATCAGATAAAAAAGTATTCCGTATTAAAGGTTTACCTGCTCCAACGGGTAAAATCAGGAATGAAACCGCTGCTAAAGGATCTAAATCAAATCTTGAAGTATGTACAATTTCTGCTGATATGGAAGATTTCGATTTCCCGGTTAATGTATCGGTTACACAATTTGCAATTAAAGTTCCGGGACAACCTACAATTGTTGTTTCAGGTAACAGAATGGATTCAAGAGCTAAATCAGCTATTGCGAAAGCCGGTCGCGGTGATGTAGTAGTTATCTCTGATATCAAAGCTTCTTTCTCAGGTATAGACCAAGCTGTAAAAAGAGTTTCTACCTGTACATTTGAAGTTCAATAGTTTACATAATAACGTACAAAAAGTATAGAAATGAGTAAGAGGATTTTTTCATTAACAGTTTTATTTTGCCTTATTGGCACTGTTGGTTTTGCGCAGTCTAATTTACTGAATGCCAAAACTCCGGAAGAAATTGGTAAAAAAACTGCAGCGCAGGATTCGTTAGATAATGACAATCCGCTTCCTTACGGATATGTAGGTGACAGAGATGTACTTTTTGGAAAAAAAGTGTGGGAGGTTATTGACCTTAACCAAAGGATTAACTTCCCGATGTATTTTCCTGTAGAAGATAACCTTGGTCCTGACAGAAGGCCTCTTTATGATGTTTTAGTTAGCGCTATGCGTGAAGGTAAAATTACTGAAGTGTATGATGACAGCTATTTCACTACTAAGAAAACTCTTAAAGACATTGACGCATCTTTATCTAAAATTGATACTACCGATGGTGGTATTGATGAGATGAATGCTGATATTAGAGCTTACAAAAGCGGCAAGAAAAAGATATCTGAAGAATACATTAACAGGACTGATATAAAAGCAATTGACGTATCCGGTTATGAAATTGTAGGATTTTGGTATTTTGATAAGCGCCAGGGTGAGCTTAAATACAGATTGCTTGGTATTGCACCGGTTGTGCCGGATGTTTATACTATGAACAGTGAGGTTAAAGAGTATATCCGTATATTCTGGATTTACTTCCCTGCAGCAAGAGATGTGCTTCATAAAGCGAAAGCGTTTAATGAGAAAAACTCAGCTACTCCAATTACTTTTGATCACCTTCTTAATTCGAGACGTTTCTCTGGTACGGTTACCAAAGAAGAAAATGTTTATGGAGACAGAAGCATAAGTGAATACTTAAAAGAAAATGCCCAGATGGAGCTTCTTGAAGCGGAACGCGTAAAGGAAAAAATCCGAAACTTGGAGCAGGATATGTGGAATTACTAATTTCAGTATCTAGTTACACAAAGGCCAGTCATTTTGACTGGCCTTTTTTTTGTTATTTATGTTTTAGATTATATTATTTACTTTTTAAATATTGTATAATTGTTATATTATATGTTATTAATATTATATTTGCTGATACCGTAAATCGTTTGTGGTTATTATAGTTTGCTTGATAGTTAAATAATGGATTAGTATATTCGTTATTTAATTATATTGTCCGGATGTTTCCTTACAAACATATTTAGATGCAATCATTTTATAAACTTGGAATATTTTTACTACTTTTTTTAAGCGTACCGGTATACGCCCAATTACCAGCCTTTAACTTAACAGTAACTCCCGTTGATGAAACCTGCAACGGTAACGGATCTCTTTCTTTTAATGTCAGTAACGCTACCCCCGGCGCCACTTTTACTTATAGTGTCTACCTTCAGCCCGATCTTATCAATCCGGTAAGGGTTACGAAAGCGAACACTGTAAATTCGTTAAAAGCCGGCAGTTATACAGTTATTGCTATTGAAACCCTCGACGGCAAATCTTACGTTGTGCGTAAAGAGGATATTGTAATTACAAATAAGATTACTGAACTACAATTTTTTATAACCTCAACAACTCGCGACTGCGATGATAATGGTGGGGAGATTACAGTTAACGTTACTGCCGGTACCGCAGTGCAATATCAAATTATAGGGGATCCGAATAGGGGGTTACAAAGTTCGAATGTGTTTACTGGGCTTACTTCGGGTACTTATACTATTGGAGTTGTAGATAATTGCGGTAACCAAAAGCCACTTACTTACACATTGGCAGTTAATGATGCGGTACCTACTATATCACAGCCGCAATTTGAAAATTTATCGGAAAACGATTGTGAAACTATCACTATCAAAAATAGCATTTCTTATCCTGCGGGGGCAGTTATTACATATCCGATAACCATTACATATACAATCCATCCACCGGATGGAGCAGCTGATATAATAGTAGTCAAACAATTCAGTTCCGGCCTGCCCAACCTTCTTGAATTTTCAAACACTTTTAATGATGTAGACGGTAGTCCGTATACCTACGATATATCTGTAACAAATGGTTGTGGCTTAACATTCGGGCAAGATGGTATGTCTGTAAACCCTCCAATGTCGGTTTCTGCAGGTAAGATATTAGTGCCTTGTGGTAGATATTATATTAACCTGAATGTAAATTATGCAAGGCCGCCTTATGTTGTGCAGCTAACATCAGCTACTAATCCGGCTTTTAACGCGGCCGACTATAATGCAAATTACCCTAAGCCGTTTAATGATTCATCTATAAATTTTGGCAGTACGAAAAATCCTGTACCCGAGGGTAATTATCAAATAAGCGTAACTGATGCTTGCGGTCGTACTAAAGAAACTGAAATAACAATAAAGTACGAAGAATTAATCCCTATTGTACAAGCAGTAAATGATGGCTGTTTCTCAAGCATAGGCGATTTCAATATTTCAATACCTGATTTAAAAATCGTTTCGGCAACCATAGTTCTCGCTCCCGCTGATTATTTGCCCGGATATCCTAATGATGTTACTTCGTTAATTAATGCTGCGGGAACATTAGATGTGAACAATGTACCTGTTGGTCATTACACTGTTGAAGTTGTTGATTCTTGCGGTACGTCGTACATTGTAGAAGTTGATATTCCCGGATTTTCCGATAGGGAATTTGTCGCCGTCTCCGTGGCAGATTGTAACGTAGGCCTCGGTGCTGTAAAGATAAATAGCGGAAATGGTAAGCTGGTTTCTATGCAAATGGTTAGTGCTCCGCAGGGTGTAACGGTACCGATAGATGTAACAGAATTTATTGCAGAAGATGGAGTGCTTTATTTAAATAATTTGCCGGAAGGTAACTATGTGTTTAAAGGATTTGATAGCTGCGGCCTCGAAAAATCGGTAGCGGTAGATGTTGTAGGTTACCATCCTTTAGATGGAACTTCGTTTTCATTTAGTGCCAATTGTAACTCGTTTTCAATCGACCTTTTTGATAATGATACATCATCGCCCTCACCAAGCTATTGGCTTCAAAAAGAAAATCCAAACAATCCCGGTACATGGATGCACCCGGGAACTGGTGTTGTGTATCAGGAAGGCACCTATCCGGACAATTCTAACTCCATCCGCTTAAATAACGGAATGTTAGCACCTAACTTGACCTATTTTGGCACATTTAGAATTGTGAAATCTTTTTTAAGTGTAGGCAGGGGTGTGGCAGTAAAGGTTTGCACAGAGGTTTTGGATATGCCATTTAAATACCAGTTTGGAGCTACAATTAATAACGTTTATAAACTGGCATGTAGCAAAGCCGATGGCACGCCTGCGGGAAATCCAAACGATGTATATGTAGATGCTACCGGGCTTGCGCCTCTTACATATTTTATAACTCACGTAAACGGCGTTTTATTAAAAGACCCAATTAGCAACGGTACCAGTAATACTTTTAGGGGACTAGCAGCGGGAGAATATATATTTGAGGTTAGGGACGCATGCGGAACTAAGACACCATTGAAAGTTGATTTGAGTTTATTGCCGGATCTTGTGACTGCCAATAAACCAAATGATATATTAAAATGTATTGCAGAAGATGAGTCGCCTAATCAGGAATTTGATCTTACCTCGCTAAATGCGCAAATTTTAGGATCTCAGAGTTCAAGCCTATATAATGTAACTTATTATTTAACCGAAAATGACGCTGTTGGTGAGGTAAATGAAATTGAAAATCCCGAAGCATATGCAATTACAGGTGCCGAACAAGTTATTTATGCTCTGGTAAGGCATAGTTATATACAGGTTTGCCAGGAAATTGTTTCATTTACAATCAGGGTTTCTAAAGAGCCGGTAATTACCTTAGCAAAGGAGGCATATATTTGCGCGGATGACGGCGAACTACAGCTAACGGCAAATGCAGGTTATGATTCCTATGTTTGGTCTACGGGTCAGACCACCCGTTTTATAACCGTAAATGAGCCGGGATTATATTCCGTTACCGTAAGCAAACTGTATGGTGATGCATCTTGCAGCACTACAGTCGATATTAATGTATTAGCCTCCGGACCTGCCGAGAGTATAGCTTTTGAAACAATTGACTGGACTGATCATGAGAACAGTATTATAGTAAAGGTGACAGGTGGTATTGGAGAGTTTGAGTATTCACTAGATAACAGCACTTTTCAGCAGAGCCCTGAGTTTACCAACCTCGACCCAGGAATCTATACTGTGTATGTTCGGGATAAAGCCAGATGTGGTACTGTTACAAAACAAGTAGCACTACTAAACTACCCCAAATTTTTTACTCCTAACGGTGATGGTCATCATGAAACGTGGCGCATCTCATTCTCGAAGCTGGAGCCGAAAATGATGGTGTATATATACGATCGTTATGGTAAGCTACTAAACTCGTTCGGATCGGATGGTGCGGGGTGGGATGGGACATTCAACGGACACCTTTTACCCTCTACAGATTATTGGTTTGTAGTTAACAGGCAGGATGGTAAAGTTTTTAAAGGACACTTCTCTTTAATACGCTAATATGATATGTAGAATTTCTACATAATATATTACACTTTTCTACACTATCTCACCTTACATTTTTATTGATTATTAGCTTTGTGTCTGGTATATAGTGGTTTAATGTTATGGTTATAGCTTATTAATGTGTGGCACGATAATTTCATTAATTATTATAAATACTAATAACGACATCATGAAGACTATATTTTTAACCGCGGCATTAGTGTTTGCAATGGGAAGCAACGCTAATAGTACAACTGCAACAATTAACAGTAAAACCATTGCTTTTGAAAAACAGGATAACGACTATCAAAAAATTGAAGCATCTAAAATTCCGGCGGCAGTAAAGCAGGAGATCGATACTAAATATGAAGGTTATACAATTTCTGAGGCTGCAGCATCTGCAGATAGTGAATATAAGGTAACGCTAACAAAAGCTGATAAGGCAGTAGTGGTTTATTACAATAGTACAGGCGAATTTATTAAGAAAACAAAACTGTAAGTTTAAAATATATAGTAAGGTGATTTGAAGAATTTATTCTTCAGCAAAGGGAGACGGAGGCGTCTCCTTTTGTTTTTATTAACATTTTCAAAACACAAAACCCTTACCTTTGCAGATAAATTCCCTGCCCAAAAATGAGTTCAAAAATCCTTGTAATTGATGATGATGCCGCCTTTTGCGTAATGCTAAAAACATTTTTGCAGAAAAAGGGGTACGACGTTGTAAATGCGTTTACAGGAGAGCAGGCACGCGAAGAACTTAAAAATACTGTTTTTGATGTAGTGCTTACAGATATACGATTGCCTGACGGAGATGGCTTAAAGATACTGAAACACATTAAAGAAAACTCGCTTGATGCCAGGGTAATTTTAATGACTGGCTATACTGATATTAAAACGGCGGTTAATGCAATGAAACAAGGCGCATTTGATTACGTAGGTAAGCCCATAAACCCGGAAGAGATACTCCACATTATTGGTTTAGCTTTAAATAGAAAACCGATTAAGGAAACTGCTGTACTAACTACTTCAATTCCTAAAAAAACGGCTTCAAAAAATGCTAATCCTGAATTTGTAAAAGGTATAAGTAACAACTCTACAGAATTAAATGAACATGTATCGCTTGTTGCACCCACTAATATGTCGGTACTTATTATAGGCGACAGCGGTACAGGTAAAGAGTACATTGCACATTCCATACATCAACAAAGTAAACGTACCGGAAAACCTTATATAGCTGTAGATTGTGGTGCAATACCTAAAGAGCTCGCATCAAGCGAATTTTTCGGGCATCTTAAGGGGTCATTTACCGGTGCGGTAAACGACAAGACAGGTCACTTTGAAGCTGCTAATGGCGGCACACTATTTTTAGACGAGGTAGGTAACCTGTCTTACGAAGTTCAGGTGCAGTTATTGCGGGCTTTACAGGAGCGTAAAATAAAGCCGGTAGGGAGTAACCATGAAATCACGGTAGATATTAGAGTAATTGCTGCGACCAATGAAGATTTGCAGGAAGCCGTAAGGCGTGGCGATTTTAGGGAAGACCTTTACCACAGGCTTAATGAATTTAATATCAAAGTGCCCCGATTATCGGAACGAAAAAAGGATATCATGGTATTTGCCAATCACTTTTTAGCGCAGGCAAATGCCGATCTTGAAAAAGACGTACAGGGCTTTGATGCCGATGTAGTAGATTTGTTTAATACGTACGATTGGCCCGGGAATCTTCGGGAAATGAAAAATATCATTAAACGATCTGTACTGCTTGAAAAAACAGATAATATACATATTGATGTGTTACCTGCAGAAATGCGCCAGGCACCGGCTAATGCTGATTTATCGAGTTACACTAAAGCTAACGAGGAGGAAACGATTATAAAGGCGCTTGAAAAAGCAAATTATAACAAATCAAAAGCGGCTAAGCTTTTAGATATCGATCGTAAAACCCTTTACAATAAACTTAAACTTTATAACTTAGATTTATAAATTTAAGCTATCTCTGACTGTAGCGCATCGCACAGCGCTACCATATCATTACAAATTCTATCTACGTACTTTGTCAGGGTAGTTTGATTCATATCCAGTGTCTTTTCCTCAAGTGGCAATAGTTTATCTGCAACACTATGAACTTCTAATTGTCGTAACATTGGTATCATTTTATGCGCCGTTTGGGCAAGACCATCAATATCATTATTTTTGGCTTGTTTTTGTAATGTGCTACAATTATTGTAAGAACTTTCAATAAAAGTGTCTAATATGGTTTTTAACGATGCCGGGTCATTTTGTGTAAATTGAGATAAGCTTGATAAATTGTAGAAATCTTCTTTGTATTCAACATCCTGAATCGGATTAGAGGTGAAAGTATTTACATCATCTCCTAAAATATCCGCAATTAGTTTTAGAAGTTCATCTAATTGTAGCGGCTTAGAATGATGGGCGGTAAACCCTCTGCTTGTAAAATCTATAGCCGATAAATCCCGTTTGCCCGATAATGCAATGACAGGTAATTGCGAAATATTGGGGTTAGGATGCTGCCTTATTTTTTCCACCAGCTCAAACCCATCAATCGAGGGCATCTGGATATCAGATAATACAATATCATATGTTTTTTTTTCTAACAGCGGAAGCACCGCGGCAGAATTAATCTCGGTAGTAACATCATAATTTTGTAAAAGCTCCTGCATTAACTTTAACTGAACTGCATCATCATCAGTAACTAAAATCTTTTTGTTTTTTAATGCGGGGTAGTGCGTTTTACCCTGCTCAATATATTCTACTGGTGTAGCTTTTCCTGCTATGCGGGGCAGCTTGATTGTAAAGGTAGATCCTTTCCCTTCCTGACTTTCGACGCTAATCGATCCATCAAGCAAATCTAATATTCTTTTAGATATGGTTAAACCAAGTCCGGTACCACCAAATTTTTTTTCGATGCCTGCATGCGCTTGGGTAAACTCTTTAAATACGGCATCATGATTTTGAGGAGCAATACCAATACCACTATCGGTTACAGAAATTACAATATCAAAGCCATCTATAACAGCTGTAACTTTTACGTACCCTTCGGTAGTAAATTTAATAGCGTTACTTATAAGATTGGTAAGTACCTGTTTAATGCGATAAGGGTCAGATATAAAATTAGCATTCAGACCCTCTTCAATATCCCATATAAGCTCAATGTTTTTATCATCTGCCATAGGCTCAAGTACCCGACAGGCGGCTTCAAGAGTTGCCTTCATATTAAACGAAGATTGCTCTATAGTTATACGGTTATTTTCTAATCGTGAAAAATCGAGTAAATCATTTACCAGCTTTTGTATATAATTTGCCGACTCTTTTATATTGGCAATGTAAAGACGTTGTTTTGGGGTAACGCCAGATGTTTTTAAAAGGTCATGAAAACCAATAATGCTGCCCAAAGGTGTTTGCAAATCGTGCGTTACGGTAGCCATCAGCATGCTTTTACTTCGCAGTAAATCTTCATTTTCATGGTTAAGAACCTCTAGTTGCTTACGATAGTTTTGATTAGTGCTTAAATCACGGATAATTATATACGCGAATATAATTAAGAAGAACAGCGTTGCAGCACCCACCCATGCCATTGTGTTTATGGTATTAGCCAATGTTGCTCTCGAGGAACTGATTTTTTGATACGACTTTTGAATAAACTCATTTTCTACTGATGCCAGTATTGCGCGTAACTGATCTGAAATAATTCTGTTTTCTTCCAGAAGTTTTTGCTCTTTACGGTAAAGGCGATTACGTAGCTTGTTATCTTTAATTAGCAGATTGGTTAATACGTTTTCAAAAGCCATGGCTAAGGAATCGTTGCTAACTTGTAGTTTGCTTAGAGAATCGAGTTGTCTGGGGCTAAGTAATGAGTTTACTACTTTTTGCCATTGGTACGGCTTAGTTGGTTTTACCGGCTTTATCTTATTCCATATAGAATCTTTAGTGCCGTAAATGCCGCTGATAGCTTTGGTAAATGTGTTATCGGCAGAATAACTTTTCCGGTATTCTATAATTTCCTTAACGCTGTTTTTTTTCCGTGCCAGTAGTAACTGTATCGAGTCGAATTTTTGCGCCTGTGCAGGCTCAACATTTTTTTTAAGAGTATCGAGTTCTCTTCTAATACTATCGGTAAGCTTATTGTAGTATTTGAACTCTTTCGCACTACCTGTAAGTATTGAGCTTCGGCCTACAGCCTCAGACTCGTATAATATAGCAATAGTATTGCTTATCCGTATTATTTTATTATTGTCATCGGCATTTTGCGCCGGGCGTGCAATTTTTAATATTTCAGTATATACAAACCATACCGACACTACAGCCGTAGCAAACAGCAGCAGGTATCCGGCAATAACCTTATATTTTACTGCTTTGGGCTTTTGTACCATAATTGTAAAAATACATAATTTTTACGAAAACTATATGGCACAAACGCTACTCAAGAAAGTTGGGGGGACTTAAGTAATACTAGCTTCTTACAATTACTCTTAAAAAGTTTACCTCGTCTTTAAGATGTTGTATTTCAGATCGTAAGCTTTCCACTAAGATATCATATACTTCTTTATTGCTATTATTGAAGTTAGCCGCATCCGCTTTTTGGCCGTCGCTCATAACTTCGTTAAACAAATACATAATATTTACGTCTAGTATTCTTACAATTTTAAGAAGCTTTACTACATTAAGTCTCCTGTCGTCTTTCTCTAAACGGCCGTAGTTACTCTGGGTTACGTCAAGCTGTAATGCCATGGTTTCCTGAGTGATACCTTTCTCTTCTCTTAATTTTTTAATTCTTTGGCCAATTACATTCATGATAGTTATTTTTTAGTTGTTGCAGGCGTGCAATTATATTCAAAATTTTATTAAGACTTGTTGTGCTTTTAATAACTTTATTTTAAGTTTTTAACGGTTACCTTCGGCCAGTAGTAGTTTTTAATTAAATCAATCTACATAAAGCCAATATCAAATCAAATTGTTCATTCTTTGCCATCCCTCTTAAACATTGGCTTAAAGTTCGTTGCAACTACAGTATCAAATTATTATGGGATAAAATTATAAAAGTTATACACCTAATAAATATATAAATACCTTTTTTCGATATAATGCGTGGTTTAAACGTCAAAAAACAAATAAATAGTAGATATATAGTTATTTATTGATAATTATTATTTAGATAACATTAGTTTATTAACATTTACAGATATGAAAAAGACAATATTAGTTTACGATAACCAGTTGGGTTACTTTAACTTACTTAAAGATAATTTTAAGCACGACTATAAGCTCGTATTATTTAATGAGGACTATAAATTATATAATATAGGGGAAGACGCTACTGTTTTTTTTCTGTATGATGATATAGAAGTAATAGATCTTATCAAAATTTACCAACCGGAAGTACCTCTTATAATAGGATGCTCGTACGCGGGCGCGCACTGCCTTAGCGGTAAGAAAAATATTTATGACTTAAGCTTAATGCAAACTAAAGATGAAATTGTTAGGCAGCTGGGAGATTTGCTGCATACAATTACCGATATAAAAGAAAAAGCCCTGTAAGTACAGGGCTTTTATTTTTATATTATTGAGAAATGATGGCTCTCGAAATAACGATTTTCTGTATTTCGGATGTGCCTTCGTATATCTGGGTTATTTTAGCATCGCGCATAAAGCGTTCTACGTGGTAATCTTTAACGTAACCGTTACCGCCATGTATCTGTACAGCCTCTACAGCAACATCCATTGCCGTTTGCGATGAAAATAGTTTTGCAACCGCCCCGCTGGTATCATAATTTAAATGATTGTCTTTATCCCAAGCTGCTTTTAAGCAAAGTTGCCTCGCGGCCTCGATGCTTACATACATATCTGCAAGTTTAAAGGCAATTGCCTGGTGGTTGCAAATTTCGGTGCCAAAAGCTTTACGCTCTTTACTGTATTTAAGCGCCAGTTCGTAAGCGCCACTAGCAATGCCCAGCGCCTGAGATGCTATGCCTATACGGCCGCCCGCAAGGGTTTTCATGGCAAACTTAAACCCAAAGCCATCTTCGCCTATACGGTTTTCTTTAGGTACTTTAACATCTGTAAACATTAGGGAATGTGTATCACTACCGCGAATACCCATTTTTTGTTCTTTAGGGCCTATTTCAAAACCAGGCATACCTTTTTCTAAAATAAGGGCGTTAATACCTTTATGTCTTTTCTCTACATCGGTTTGGGCAATAACCAGGTAAACATCGGCAGTGCTACCATTTGTAATCCAATTTTTAGTGCCATTTACCAAGTAATGGTCGCCCATGTCTATAGCACTTGTTTTTTGCGATGTCGCATCACTTCCAGCTTCTGGTTCGCTTAGGCAAAAAGCACCTATAATTTCACCGGTAGCAAGGCGGGTTAAATATTTTTGTTTCTGTTCTTCAGTTCCAAAAGTTTGAAGCCCCCAGCACACCAAAGAATTATTTACAGACATTACCACCGATGCCGAGGCATCTACTTTAGAGATTTCTTCCATAGCAAGCACGTAAGATATAGTATCCAGGCCGCTGCCGCCATATTTAGGGTCTACCATCATGCCTAAAAAGCCAAGCTCGCCCATTTTTTTTATTTGCTCCGTCGGAAAAATCTGTTTTTCGTCGCGTTCTATAACACCCGGAAGTAATTCTGACTGTGCAAAATCTCTTGCCGCCTGCTGAATCATCAGGTGCTCTTCGGTAAGTTTGAAATCCATAATTAATAAATTGCTTTTTTGTTTTATTCTGTTCAAATGTAGTTATTTAATGGTAAAAATTCAAAATTATGAGTAATTTTAACCCCATGATTAAGGAAAGCTATAACGTTGTAGGTGTAATGTCTGGTACATCATTAGATGGGATAGATCTTGCGCACGTACAACTTACTAATAAAGAAGGTGTTTGGGGTTATCAAATTAAGCAGGCACAAACAATTGCGTATACAGATGCATGGGTTAACCGTTTAAAATCGGCCATTGATTTTAATACCGATGATATGTGGAACCTTAACGAAGAGTACACTGCTTTGTTAGGAGAGGTAATAAAAAATTTTATTGCTAAAAATTACATAACCAATTTAGATGCTGTTTGCTCTCATGGGCATACTATATTGCATTGCCCTCAAGGGGGTGTAACATTGCAAATAGGTAATTTACCTCAAATAGCCAACTTGTGTGAACAAATTGTTGTGTGTGATTTTAGGGTAGAAGACGTTGCTCTTGGCGGGCAGGGTGCGCCTTTAGTGCCGGTAGGGGACAAGTTGTTATTTGCAGACATCGATTACTGCCTTAATCTGGGTGGCTTTAGCAATATATCTTTCGAAGAGAGCAGTAATCGTATTGCATTTGATATTTGCCCGGTAAATACAGTGCTTAATTATTACGCTAACCAATTGGGCCTTGATTATGATGATGGGGGTAAAATTGCTGCTAACGCAAGTTTAATAGCACCGTTATTAGAGCAACTTAATAAGCTTGATTTTTACGCTGGACCATACCCAAAATCGTTAGGTTTTGAATTTGTAAAACAGACTGTTTTACCATTAATGGAGACCTATAAAGAAACTGCGCAGAATAAGCTGCATACTTTTGTAATACACATAGCGACTCAAATTGCTAATGTTATTAAACTAAAAGGCGAAAAATCAAGTTTGCTAATTACCGGGGGTGGTGCCTATAATACTTTTTTAATAGATACGCTGCGAGCATTATTGCCCAGTATAAGTATTGTAGTGCCCGATGATAAAACAATACAATTTAAAGAAGCACTGATTTTTGCACTTCTTGGCGTTTTAAAACTTAGGGGAGAAGTAAACGTATTGGGTAGTGTAACCGGCGCCCCGGTAAACCATAGCGCCGGATTTATTTATACCTTATAATATACCAATTTTTTTAATAGCGTCTATAAGCTCATCATCATCGCCACCTTTGCCCTGTAATAACATATTTTTCATGTGTGCTTTTCTTTTTTCGATAGCGCTTAATGATAGCGGCACGTAGTTAGGTATGTTAGGAGTTAATATACCTTCAGATAATCGCATGAGTATTTGCTTGTCATAATTATCAAGATGGTAATTGTCGAAAACCCTATCTTTAAGTGATTTTACAATTTTGTTACTAAAGTAGGTATCTCCGGAAAATATAATTTTAAAGGCATTTAAAAACTCATCAATATCTATATCGCTTTTGCATAAAATACCTTGCGGACTAACTTCTCTCAGCAACCGTTCAATCAAGCTGGCTTCACTATGCATAGTTAAAAATATAACCGTACAGTCAGGCTTAGTTTGCCTTAAAAGCTTACCAAGATCGAGGCCGGAATTTATACCTTTTTCAGGATAAGGCGGCAGGCTAAGATCAAGATAGGCAATATCAAAAGTTTTACTGCTATCTAAAATCAAATTGTAAGCTTCTTCACAATTAAGAGCTTTGGTAAAATTGAGTTGGTGACCATCAAAAACTTCTTCGGACAATACATTAATGTATCCGTTAATCGTCATCGGGTGGTCATCTACAATCAAAATATTTATATTCTGAACCATTTTTGGGGGATATGGAAACTAGGTTTAACAAAAAAAAGGGCTAGTGTAAAATTACTAAATTTTAATTATTTATCTTGCCAAAATTTATTTTAATAGTGGTTCGTGCAATATTCCTTTCTAGTTGTAGATAATGACGGGTTAAATACAGAATCGTTGCAACGGTTTGAAAATTTTCCCGAATACTTTTGTGTAGGCATTGCCGTAAACAAAGACGAGGCTATCAACAAAATACTTGAATTGAAGCCGCAACTGGTTTTTCTGGAAATAAATCCTAAAGTTGAGAGCGACCTGTCCTTATCTGTTATAACAGAGCTCTATCGCTATATTAACGTATTACCTGCGTTTATAGTATTAGCAGATACCCGGGAATTTGCTTATGATGCTTTAAAGCTTGGAGTGTTTGATTATTTACTAAAGCCGGTTAATAACGATGACCTGCGTAAGTGTCTTTTTAGGTTTATTAAACAATCGCCGGCAGAATATTTTCAGGCGGTAAATAAGGCGACCGAGTTACAACCTACACTTCAGCCAATAGAAACAGATAAAGTAACTGCCGATGTACAACGCTCTGACGTCGATATACAAATATGTATAAAATCGTATGGCGACTACCAATTTATAGCTCTAAAAGATATTATTTACTTAAAGGCAGATAATAATACTACTGATTTTTATTTGAAAAATGGTAAGAAACTTACTGCTTACAAAACGTTAAAACATTACGAAAACAATCTGCCTTCTTACTTTTACCGTATACACAATAGTTATATTGTAAATAGTAATTACGTGTCTCGAATAAATACCGGTAAATTAATTTGTTATTTAGATGATAACGAAATTTCTGTATCCTTCTCGAAAACTTTTAAAGACAATATTGATACGATAATCAGGCAGATAGCTCCGGAATACTTGTAATACATACTACTACCATTCAAACTGGTAGAGTTACTATTGTAGGAGGTGCATCTACTAATACGTGTTAAAAAACATGTGATAAGAATATATTTGTATGTAGTTTTGCTTCAGAACAAATCAGTAACGCGACCTGGTTTATCTAAAAAATAACTAAAAATACATCCTAATAAATCGTTAAATTACTAAATTTACTATCATGAAAAGATCTATCCTTACACTTAGCCTGATTGCAATTCTATCTTTAACTGCTACTTCATGTTCTACAGATGATAGCGCACTTGACAACAAAGAAAACGCTACTGATTTTATTGTTTCTCCTGGTGATGGAACAAAAGACCTTCCAAGACCAACAGGACCGAGGTTATAATTGGTAGTTAACATATAATTCTATATTTTTGAGGCGATAGTACAAACACTATCGCCTCAAAAATTTTGAAGACAATTCGTTTTTTTCTTTATCTAAGTATTGTTTTTCTGGGTATCTCATGCAAAAAATCTTTAAATAAAGGTGCTACTGGCAACGACGTTGTAAGATTTTTAGAACAGAGTGAAAATGAATCACTCAATGAAAGCTTACGTGAAAAATACCTTGACTCTGCATATACGTCACTATTAGATAATAAAAATGATTCGTTAAACAGAAATCTTTTCAATAAAGCCGCTCTTAACTACTATAATATTTATAAGTATGATAAGGCAATAGCTACCAGTAGGAAGGCTATCGCAGCATCTTCTGAAGCCTTTGACTCTGTGGCTATGGCCCGGGCACTTTATATTTCCGGCATCTCATATTATGAAAAGGAAAATAGTGATAGTGCCTTTGCAGCGTACAGGCATGCCGAAAAAATTTACACTATACTTAATGATCCCGATTTAGGTAATATCATTTTATATAAAGCATATATTTATTATGATATTGGAGAATATGTATTATCTGAAAGTGAGGCTTTTAAAGCTTTGCGCCTTCTCCAGGAGCAAAACTTAAATACAGAGATATATCATTGTTATAATCTTATTGCAACCACTCTCGATGGTCAGGACAATAATGTTGAGGCTATTAAATATTTTCAGCTTGCCCTAAAACAACTCGAAAAGTTTAAAGATGAAGGTGTTAGCGATAACGATATTAATACTTACAGAGCTTCATGTTACAATAATATGGGTGGTGTTTATGTAAAGATGAAGCAATATAACAAAGCAATATCTATTTATAACGAAGCTTTATCATTTACCCATATTAAGGAATCTAACCCAATTTTGTACTCTAAGTTACTGCATAGTCTAGCCTATGCCAGGCTTAAGAGGGGCGATGAGTTAGGCGTATTAAAATTATTTTATCAATCACTTAGAATAAAAAATAGCCTTAACAATAAATCAGGTATAGTAGCAAGCTATATGGGTATTGGAGAATATTTTATTGCACAAAAAGATTCTGCTAATGCGGTAAGCTATTTTAAGCATGCGTATGAAGATGCAAAAATTATACATAATAGTGTGAATGTATTAAATAGCCTTAAATTTCTAGCCGATATAGATACTAAAAATAGTAGTTTTTATTCTAATCGATATATTAGCGTTAATGATAGCCTGCAACAAAAAGCACGCTTAATACGTAATAAATTTGCACGTATAGAGTATGAAACAGATAAGCTGGAAAATGAAAAGGAGGCACTGGCCCGTAAAAATAGTTTTATAATTGGTGTTTCTGTAATCGTGTTGTTATTTGTAGCTGCAATATTTATAATCTACTACCTTAACTCGCGTAATAAAGAACTTTTACTTGTTCAGGAACAGCAAAAAGCTAACGAAGAGATTTATCAGCTAATGTTTGAGCAGCAAAGCAAAATAGATTCGGCAAAAGCAGAAGAAAAGACCCGGATAGCAATGGAACTTCATGACGGGATTTTAAATAACATATACGCAGTACGCCTTAACCTTGAGTTTAGCAACCGTAAAACTGATGATGAGGCGATACAAAAACGTAAAGAATTTATAAAAGAACTTCAATCTGTAGAGTCGGAAATAAGGGCAGTATCTCATGACTTAAGCCGGAATGTAATTTTTGATCAAAACAAAAACTTCGAAAACATTCTTGGTTTTATGGTTACCTCTCAAAAAAATAAATTCGCTACCGAATTTGAGGCTGATATCGATCAGCAAATCGATTGGGAAAATATGCCTAATACCCATAAAGTAAATATCTATCGTATTGTACAGGAGGCTTTGCAAAACGTAAATAAATACTCGAAGGCTAAACAGGCGCGAGTTGAGGTTAAAATGTTTGATGATGCTGTTAAAGTAATTATTAACGATAACGGTATAGGCTTTAATGCCGAATCCGCAGCGGGAGGAATAGGGCTTAAAAATCTTAAAAAACGATCAGAATCGCTTAACGGTAAATTAAATATACAATCGCAGCCGGGGCAGGGCACTATTATTACAGTAGAGTTTGCTTTGTAACATAATAATACAAATTTGTCATTTATATGTTTTATATCTTTGCCGCTGTTAAACAAAATATAACAAATGAAAGATTTACTTAGCAAATACGAAAATAAACAGCCTGAAATAGTTTTTAACTGGAAAGATACCGAAACCGATGCAGAAGGATGGACGGTTATAAACTCTCTTCGTGGTGGTGCGGCTGGTGGCGGTACACGTATGCGAAAAGGTTTAGATATGAACGAGGTACTTTCATTAGCTAAAACTATGGAGGTTAAGTTTACCGTATCCGGCCCTGGAATAGGTGGTGCTAAGTCAGGCATTAATTTCGACCCTAACGACCCTCGCAAACAAGGTGTTTTACAGCGTTGGTACAAAGCGGTATCGCCTTTACTAAAAAGTTATTATGGCACAGGTGGCGATTTAAATGTAGACGAAATTCATGAGGTTATACCAATGACAGAAGAGTGTGGCGTTTGGCATCCGCAGGAAGGCGTGTTTAACGGTCACTTTAAACCTACCGAGGCTGATAAGATTAATCGTATAGGCCAATTGCGCCAAGGTGTAATTAAGGTTATTGAGAATCCGGCATTTTCGCCGGATACTACTAAAAAATATACCGTTGCAGATATGATTACGGGCTATGGCGTTGCCGAAGCTGTAGGGCACTATTATAGTATTTATGGTGGTAGTATAGTAGGTAAAAAAGCAATTGTACAGGGCTTTGGTAATGTAGGTAGTGCGGCTGCTTATTATCTAGCAAAAATGGGTGCAAAGGTTGTAGGTATTATCGACCGCGATGGGGGTGTTATTAATAGAGATGGCTTTAGCTTTGAAGAGATTACACAATTGTTTTTAAACAAAGACGGTAACAAACTGGTGACTGATAACATGATACCGTTTGATGTTATCAATAAAGAAATATGGACTTTAGGTGCTGAAATATTTACCCCATGCGCGGCATCAAGATTGGTAACAAAAGACCAGGTTGATGCTTTAACGGCCGCGGGATTAGAAGTAATATCTTGCGGCGCTAACGTACCGTTTGCCGATAAGGAAATTTTCTTTGGCCCTATCATGGAAGCTACAGATGCAAAAGTGAGCCTAATTCCAGACTTTATATCTAACTGCGGTATGGCAAGGGTGTTTGCTTATTTTATGGAGAAAAAAGTATCGATGACGGATGAGGCGATCTTCCAAGATATATCAGATATTATTAAAAGAGCTATTGTAAATGTACATGCTCAAAATAATTCTAAAACAGGTATTAGTGCAACCGCTTTCGAAATTGCATTAAAGCAACTGGTATAATATAAAATAACCTTATTTTTAATGACAGATGTAAATCTGTCATTTTTTTATTTATGACCTATAAGGAAACCACAGAATGGATGTTCGCAAAGTTGCCTATGTACCAGTTACAGGGTGCTTCTGCATTTAAAAAAAATTTAACCAATACCCTTTTACTGGCAGAGCATTTGAGTAACCCGGAGCGTAACATTAAAGCGATACATATTGCAGGCACTAATGGAAAAGGATCTGTATCTAATATGCTCGCATCGATATTGCAGGAGGCTGGGTATAAGACAGGATTGTATACTTCGCCACATTTAAAGGACTTTAGGGAGCGCATCAAAATTAATGGGAAAGATATATCTGAAGAGTTTGTGACAGGTTTTATGAATACTCACAAGCCGTTTTTTGAAGCGAACGACCTTAGCTTTTTCGAAATGACCGTAGGATTAGCTTTCGACTATTTTGAAAAGGAAGGTGTTGACATTGCGGTTATAGAAACCGGAATGGGGGGCAGGCTGGATTCTACCAATATTATAACGCCTTTAGTATCTGTTATAACAAATATTGGGTTGGACCACACCCTGTTTTTAGGTGATACAATAGAAAAAATCGCGGGCGAAAAAGCGGGTATTATAAAGGCAGGTATACCTGCTGTGATTGGCGAATATACTCTTGAAACAAAGCAAGTGTTTATCAATAAAGCTAATGAGGTGGGGGCGGACTTATATTTTGCATCAGATATTCAACAGCAAGTTTATGAGTCAGATTTGAAAGGTAATTACCAAAAGCAAAACATAAAAACAGCACTTCAAACGCTTTCTGTTTTAAAAGGCACACTTACGGTAAGTGAGGATAACATTAAAGAGGGTTTATTAAATGTTACCAAGAATACCGGATTCATGGGTCGTTGGCAGCAAATAGACAGTAATCCAACTGTAATTTGCGATACGGCGCACAACAGCCATGGGCTACAACTCGTAATGCAGCAGCTACAAGAACAAAAATATAAAACGTTACGTATTGTTTTTGGTGTTGTAAATGATAAAGATTTATCGGATATTTTACCGCTAATGCCTAAAAACGCAATTTATTATTTTTGCAGGCCAAATATTTTTAGGGGCCTTGATGAAAAAAAATTACAGCGTGTCGCAGCAGATTTTCAACTTAAGGGTGATGCATATAATTCTGTAGCAGCCGCTTACGATATAGCTATGAGTGAGGCGGGCGAAAATGATTTTATTTTTATAGGCGGAAGTACATTTGTTGTTGCAGAAATTTTATAAAAATCCTTGCAGAATACAAAAAGAGTTTTATATTTGCACTCGCAATGCGGAAGTAACAACAACGATTTGCAAGATTGGGGCGATTAGCTCAGCTGGTTCAGAGCACCTCGTTTACACCGAGGGGGTCGGGGGTTCGAACCCCTCATCGCCCACCAATTTTAGAAACCTTCAGTTTTCACTGGAGGTTTTTTGTGTTGAAAATAAATAAAATATTACGGTGACTGATCAAGAAAAATTGTTTTACGGTTTAGTGTTTTCTATTATTGGAATTAGTTTAGGATGGTTTTTAAACCAACTAGCAGCGTGGCAGAGATCACGAAATGTTGATAAAAGAAGTCTAAAGAGGATATTGTTTATATTATTAGAACTAATTTCCTGATATTAAGAAGTGATTTTCACCTATTCAGGAAATTAATAATTAAAGCTTTAAATGAAGTTGCTCCTCATCCTAAGAATCACGATAAAGCGTTTGAAATAGTAAAAAATATTGTTGAAACTACAATTATTACTTTGCTCCAAAATGAGGCCTTTGAAAAGTATAAGACAGCGAAAAGTAGTTACCTTGATGCGATTGATAAGCTTTCAGAAATTGATCCAATCCATGCGTATTATTTAGGCGGCAACACAAGTGCTATTGAAATTATAGAAAGATTGGAACCTGTAATAGTAGAGATTCAAAAAGAAAGTATTTCTCCAGAAAAAACAAGAGATGATGAAGATTCTTTTTGATAAACTACAAAGATTTTTTTAAGAATACGTTGGAAGCTTTGGAGAAAGATATTTTAGATATAGAAAAAAATGTTGGTTGAGTTACGTGTTTTAGCAGTAAGAAAGCAGTAAGATCGGCAAGAAAAAACACCAACGATAACTTGATAAACTTAGTCAATCAATGAAAAACTAAATTTGGAGAAGATATTAATCGACAAGTCTGTTAATTGTTGACAGGAGATAATGAACTTGATATATTTAATCTATCTGGTTCAAATAATTGTTTTGGACATAACAATTGTTTAATCACTTAAAATTCTTTAGAAAGTCTTCCTTGTAAGTAGGAGATACCTCAACTTCGGCACCGTCTGTAAGAGTTACATATCCGCCTTTGTTGTAAAGTTTTACGAAATTAAGGTTTACAATGTGCGATTTATGCACACGTAAAAAAGGCAGTGGCAACATTTCAGAAAAGTGCTTAAGGAAACGGCATGCCATCTTTTTAGAGCCATTGTTAAGGTAAAGATCGGTAAAATTACCGTTGCCCTTAAGGCGCACAATTTCTTCCATCTTTACAATTTCAAAACCTTCCATAGTAGGTAAAATCACCTGTTGCTTTTCGGGTTTTGGCTCCTTAAAGTTTTCTAATATTATTTTATTACGGTTAAAAATTTCTTTATTGATAACCTGTTGTTGTACTTTGTTAACGGCAACAATAAGTTCTTCAATGCTTATAGGCTTAAGCAAATAGTAAGCAGCACTTCGGTTCAGTGCCTTTAATGAATATTCAGAAAACGCCGTTACAAAAATAGTTTCAAAATTAAGTGTACTACACGCTTCAAGCACATCAAATGCATTGCCAAAGGGCATTTCGACATCTAAAAAAACAAGCTGAGGTTCCAGCTCATGCAATAGCGGAATTGCTTCACGGCTGTTTTGTGCTTCGCCAACAATTTCTACCTGAGGGCAGTATTTAGTTAAATAGCTTCGCAGCACCTCTCGAGCCGCAGTTTCATCTTCTACTATTACGCTTCTTATTTTTTGAAAACTCATCATGGTTTATTTATTATAGGAAAAATAATTTGTACTATAGTTCCGGTTTCCGGACTTGCTTTTTCTGTAACGGTAAAGTCCATGTTTGTTTTATACAACTCATTTAAAAGCGTCATTCGCTCGCGGGTATTGGTAAGTCCCCTTGACTGATGCGCTTTTTGATTATGTGTTTTAAGTTCGTTGCTTTTAGTGGGCCCTATACCATTATCATCAACAGATATGATTATTAGCTTACCGGCTAGTTCTATATTAACTATCAGTAATCCTTTATCCTCCTTATACCGAAGGCCATGCCAAATTGCATTTTCAATATGCGGCTGTACAATCATGTTAGGTATCCAGATAGCATCGTGATCCAAATTTTTGTCAACTTTAATTTCAAATTCGAATTTATCTTTAAAGCGTAGGTGCTCCAGCTCTAAGTACTTTGTTAGGTTTTCTATTTCGTTACCTAATGTCACAAAATCTTTATTGGAATTTTCCATAGTGTTTCGCATCAGGTTAGAGTAGGAGGTAAGGTATTTGTTTGCAGCTAACTCATTATTTTGGGCAATAAACTGGTTCACACTGTTAAGGCTGTTAAATAAAAAATGCGGATTCATTTCT